>OIXA01000005.1_pt1 | contig 222416 bp, 180 predicted proteins | sample 1587721 | NCBI WGS metagenome assembly OIXA01 (sample SAMEA3888900, study PRJEB22519) | human gut metagenome | biome: human gut; feature: human-associated habitat; material: faeces | place: Denmark | collected 2013 | reverse complement strand
ATTTTACCCTATCGTTTTTTTGTTGTTTCAGAAATGCAAACAGCCTGCTGGGAAAGCACTCCACAGCAGGCTGTTTTTGCTTGATAAAGCCAAAAAAATCACGCATTTTCGGCGCTTTTCCAAAAAGAAAGCACTGCACAATTGTATCATTTGTGCAGTGCAGTTATGGTTGGAGTAGCTGGATTCGAACCAGCGGAATGACGGAGTCAAAGTCCGTTGCCTTACCACTTGGCTATACCCCAATAACACTTCTGTTATTATACCAAAAATCAAACAGCCTGTCAATAGAAAAATAAATTTTTACAATTCAGAAATAAAATGAATGACGGATTCCGAATACCGCAACACGACATGAAAAATAACAGTATTCCTTTTTTAAGCTTTTTCTTGAGAAATAAAAAATGATTTCATGAAACGGAAACTTCTTACAGCTGATGAACATCCACAAAAATTACAATATACTTTCCATCTTCATAAATAAAATCCAGCATCAAAGTCAAATCTGTATCCTGCAAATCATATTCATAGGAAAAATCCAAGTCATTTTCATCCTCATCGTTATAAAAAAAGCGTTCCTGCTCATCTGCATCAGAAATCGCAGTTGTATCATAAGGTTCTATTTTTAACTGGTTCTCATCCAGATACCACTCTATAAACAAACTCAAATCTTCTTCAAATGTTTCCACATCTTTGCTTTCGTCTATTTCATCTACTGCTGAAATAATTTCTTTATATTGCTTTGCAGCAAGTAAATCGACAATTCTTTTCCCGTATTCTCTTGCTTTCTGCTCGTTTAATTCTCTGGTGTTCTGTTTATCAAACATAAATTCACATTCCTTTTCTTCAATAAGCATTTTCTACAGCAACGATGTTGCATGTCTGAAAATCATCAATTGGCAAAAAATTGCCTTTTAAAAGCCGTTGTATGGACACCGGAAGCTCTGCATAAAAAAGTGGACTGGTTGGCTTAGAAGAGATGGTATAATACTTTTGACAGACTCCAATATTTTTATGAGATTTTGAATGGTCGTCTGAATCATAATAAAAGAAACCCTTTCCGGAAAATGTCTCTGCTACCTGAAATGGCAGCAGATTTTTTTCTGAACAGGCAAAACAAAACGAAACGCCTGACAAAATCGGCAACTTTTCAAATAATGCAATCAGGCGTTCCTGTCGCTCTTTGTCTGCACATACAAATTCCGGTACATTTGCGATTCCAGCACTGCAAAATACAGCAATCTTTCCCTTTCGATCAACACCATACCATTCTATATCCATCATTGACAATTCTTCTGATTCGATTCTGGACATCTGGTAAACGCCTACTTCCTCAGACTTCCTCATGATGATAAATTTTCGTCAGAAATTCTTCCAGATTCTTTGCAACAACCGTGACGGCATTGCTCATTTCGTTGTCAATCAGAACAATCCGAGGTTCGCCGTTCTCGTCCACGGCTCTGTAATCCATAAAATACAGGTCATGCCCTGCTGACTGTGTTTCCCCGAATGGAATGCCAATGTTGGGATACTGCCACTCGTTGATCCAGTTATCATACCAGTCTGCAAGCCCCTTTCCGTTCGAGGAAATCCCATAAATCACGGAAAGCCAACTCTCTTCAAATGCCTCATCAATCCGACCGCCGTTTTTGATGTTCAGCAGTGCGAGATAGGACGCTGGAATCTTCCAACCAATTGCTTTTTCTGTTTCTAAAAGGTCTTTTTCTGTAAAAGGTGGAAAGGTGTCTGCTTCCTCTGCACAAAAAAGTTTTTGTATCTCTATTTCTTCAAAAAAAGCCATCTGTTTTCCTCCTTTCCACCTGCTCTTAGTACGGCAATGTAAAAGTATCTACCTTCCAAACGCCATCTTCCAAGTACAGAGAGAAGCTGTCATTCTTTGTGGTGGTGTCTTCCCCATCCGTTCCCGTATAAGTCAAGGCAACGGTAAAAGTCAAGGTATCCTCTGTTGCACTTTCCAAGGCAGTAACGGTTGCTCCCTGATACGTAATGTCTGAACCACGGTCACCCGCCAGTCCATACAGCTTTCCGTCCGCTTCCAGCAGCAACGAATCAAAATCTCCGCTGTGGCTCTTTCTGGAAAAGACTTCATAATACGGCTCTGTTGCATCTGCAATGGTATCATAATCGGTAATATGATAATAGTTTGGCTGGTTGCTGTCCGAGAAATCGTACTGGAACATCTGCGAAGTGCAGCAATACTGGAACATGGTCTTTGCAGCCGTTTCATACAGTCCTTGTGCTTTTTCCAACCATTCCGAAGTGGTCAGCCCAGTATCTCCAACCAATGCATCTGCATTTGCTACTGTCGTCGTGGTTTCTGTTGTGGAAACAGTTTCGGAAAGCAACGTGGTCTGTGTGCTGGTGGATTCGCTTGCGGATTCTGTTCCTGCAAGCGATGGCTCGGATTCTGTCACAGCTTCTGCGGTTTCTGCGTCGGATGATTCGGTTGTACTGTCTGCAACGGCAATTTGTTCCGGAATATCCGAACTTGGGTCAGAAATGGCATCACAGCCGGACAAACTTACCAGCAGACCAGCTGCCAATAATACTCGTTGAAAATGTTTCATAAAAAATCTCCCCCTTGTTCAACTTTACTGCTTGTTATTATAGCACCTTTTCTTTTCCTTGTCAATCTTTGTAATGCATTTCTGGGAATTTATGCATGCAGCTCCGAAGCGAAAATCACCTGCATGACAGGAGCTGTTCCAGTCAGCTGCTGACTCTTTTCGTCCGGCTGCGAAATCCCAGCATAGAGCGTAAAGGTTGTTCCATATATGCCACGATTTCCCTGTTCATCAACGCTGGTAAAGGCATTCTTTGCAAGCGGAATGGAAATGGTTTTCTTTGCTCCTGCCGGCAAGAATACCCGCTGGAATCCGCACAAGCTGTGGTATGGCACGGCACAGTCTGCATTGCTCTTGATATAGAGCTGAATCACCTCTTCGGTATCGAAACTGCCCTGATTTTCTGCCGTTACAACCGCAACGCCGTTTTCATAGTGCAAGTCTGTGCAGACAACTTTTCCATAAGTCAGCCCATAGCCAAACGGATACAGAATATTTTCCTGCGTATAGCGATAGGTTCGATGCTGCATAGAATAGTCTGTGAATGCTGGCAGTTTCTCTGCATCGGCATAGAATGTTACAGGCAGCTTTCCAGACGGCGAACACTTGCCGAACAGCAAGTTCGCCAATGCCGTTCCGCCCTCCGAACCCGGATACCATGCTTGTATCCATGCTTCTGTTTCGAGTTCCGGACAAATTGCACTGCCGGTTGCAGTTACTAGAACAATTGGCGTTCCAGTTGCCTTGATTTTCTGGAGCAATACCCGCTGCGGTTCCGGTAGCCGTAAATCTGCCTTATCCCCAGAGGCAAATTCATTTCCAGTATCGCCCTCTTCACCCTCCAGCGTGGCATCCAAGCCGAGGCAGAGAATGACCACATCCGCTGCCTTTGCAATGGCAACGGCTTCTGCGTAGCGGTCGCCCGGCTGTGCCAATTCGGAACAACGGTCTTTGAACAGGTGGCAGCCCTCCGCATAGAGTACCCGACCAGAAAAAGCACGCTGAATGCCCTCTAGGAATGTAATTGCACGGTCTGGCGTTCCGTTGTAGTTCCCCACCATCGCTGCACGGCTATCCGCATTTGCCCCGATTACGGCAATGGTTTGCAGCTGTTCCGCCTGTAATGGTAAAATCTGCTGCTCATTCCGCAGCAATACCATGGAGCGTTCTGCAGCTGCTAGCGATTTCGCCTTGTGTTCCGGACAAGCCAAAACCGTAATCGGCAAATCGGCATAGGGTTCTTGTTCTGCAAACATGCCCAGCCGGAAACGGGTCTGCATCACCCGTACACAGGCTTGAAAAATATCGTCCTCGGTAATCTTCCCCTCTTCCAACGCTAACAGAATCTGCACATAGGTGCAGCCACAGTTCAAATGGCAGCCGGCTTTCAGTGCCAGTGCAATGGAATCGGTTGCCGTTTCTGTGATTTTATGCGTGGTGTGGAAATCCCGAATCGCCCAGCAATCCGAAACAAAATAGCCGTCAAACTGCCAGTCTTTCAGCTTCTGCATCAGCATCGGGCTGGCACAAGCTGGGTCGCCATTCACCCGATTATATGCCCCCATCACGCTTTCCACTTCTGCATCTTCGACCAACGCTTGAAAAGCAGGCAGATACGTTTCTTCCAAATCTTTTGCAGAAACTTCCGCATCAAAGGTATGCCGAACCGCTTCTGGTCCACTGTGAACGGCAAAATGCTTTGCACAGGCTGCTACTTTTAAATAGTCCCCGTCCTGCTGCATACCGTGCACCATGGCTATTCCCAGCGTTGCAATCAAATACGGGTCTTCTCCATAGGTTTCCTGTCCTCTGCCCCAACGGGGGTCTCGGAATAAGTTCACATTCGGTGTCCAGAGCGTCAACCCCTTATAAATATCTCGGTCGCCCTGTTCGGAACAAGCGTGATACATCGCCCGTGCTTCGGTCGCTGTCACCTCGCCCATCTCCTGCACCAGTTCGGGCGAAAAGGTTGCCGCCATGCCGATTGCCTGCGGAAACATCGTCGCCGTTCCGGCTCTTGCCAGTCCGTGCAAGCCCTCGTTCCACCAGTTGTAAGCAGGAATCCCCAGCCGTGGAATTGCCGGTGCATCATATCGCAGCTGACTTGCCTGCTCTGCAACGGTCATTTGCTGCACCAATGCTTCTGCTTCTTTTCGATAGGTTCGATACATCTTGATTACTCCTCTCCTGTTCCGCAGAGATACTGTTCTACAATCTCTGCACAATCTTCTACACATCCCACACAAGGACGCTTTTGATAATAGGCTGCTGTTCGTGCTTCGGGTTGGGCGGTTTCGTGTTTTGGTCTGGCTGCCCCGAGCAGTTCCGCACAGATGATACTGCCGTTTTTCTCCTGAAATGCCTTGGTCATTTCCTGTACAACGGCATAAACTTCTTTTCGTGTTGTTAAGTCATTCGGTTTTCCGTTGCTCAGCTTTAACCCTGCCAGCAGTGCCATTGCGGAAACCGCTCCGCAGGTCAACCGCAGCCGTCCCATTCCAGCACCCATGCCCTCGGAAAATCGCAGGGCATCTTCCTGTGACATTCCAAACTGTTCCGCAAACGCACCCGTTACGGCTTGGGCACAGTTATAACCCTCCCGAAACAGGGCAACTGCTTTTTCTGTGTAAATACTCATGATAAAGTCCTTCTCTCTGATTGTTTTCGCTGAATGCCGTAGGAAAGCCCCACCCAAAGCAGGAGGATTCCGGCGGTAATCAGTGTGATTTTTTTCCCAGTCGCTGCACCGGGGGCGTGATACGTCCAGACGATTTTATGTGTTCCGGCAGACAGCGGAATCCCTAAAAAGGCAAGATTCACGGTTTCATATGCCGTTTCCTTTCCGTCTACCGTCACGGTAAATCCGGTATCATACGGCACGGAAAGCACAAACCAGCCGTCTTTCTCTGTGGTAATCGTTCCGGAAATCGTATCCCCTCGCACCTGCTCCGCCGTTGTTTCCAATGGTGTGACCTGCTGTACTGCCTGCTCCAATACGGTTTCCGGCAGCGTGTAGCCGTGAATGTTGGAAACCTGATACGTTCCGGCGGAAAATGATAATTCCAGTGTATCCGTTACATCTGAAAGCAAATAGGTAAAATGATAGTTCTGATTGTGATACTTCCAGCTTGGTGCAGTCAACTTGTTTTTGATGCCGTTTATCATGATGAAAACATCATCCGAATCTGCTACTATCGTATTATCCACTTCCATGGAGAGCAGCAATAGCTTTCCGGCACAGGATTTCGGCAGCGAAATGGTTTTTGTCATCGGCTGTTCTGTGGAAATCAACAGTGTATCTCCGTTTCGAGTCACTGGGAATTCCTGCTCTATCGTTTGCAAGACGGATTCTATCTCCTGTTCGGATATGGTTTGCAGGAATTTCGGCTGTTTCATTTCCGTGTCAGCAACCTGCTCCAGCAGAACGATTCCTGACAGCAAATCCAAAACCTGTTCTGCTTCATTGTGCTGCTGGAACGTATCCATGGAAATCCAGCGGTCTGTTGCATAGCCAATCGGCAAGGCATACTGATTTTCATAGATACAGTAATCCCCACTCGTGTATTTTGGCTCATAGCCGAATAGGGTTTTCCCCTTGAAATCCAGTCGATACTTGTCCCCCATCCAGATATGATACGCCAAATTTTTCACTGCATCTACTGCCGCATTGTTGCGGATACTGGTTTCATTGAACAGCTGATGATAATAGAAATTGGAATAGGTTTTATTCTGCACCGAAGCATAGACCGTAGAGAGAAAACACGTTCCCTGCTGCGTCTGGTTTGCGGTTGCATAGGGCTGCGTGGCATTATAGACCCGATACCAACTGTCATCCTGTTCTGTTGTCTGTTTCCAAAGGGTGTCGATGTCTGCATTTTGATACTGCTGCAAACATTCCTGTTTCAATAGCGTATGGTCTGTCACATTCAGCAGGAAGCTATAAACCAGCTGCATACTGCATGCCATCCATAAAATGCGTTTCCAGTTGTTCGGCATTTTTAGTGTTCGCCAAGGTTGCAATAGACACAAAAACAGAATCGTTTCTACAATCGTCAACCCCAAGAAAATCCAGCGTTTCGACCCGTACAGCATGTTCCAAGCAAAGAAAAATCCAGATGCCAACAGCAGCACAAACAAAGGCAAAATGGTCTTCCATGGAATCTGTTTTGTTTGCAGCGACTGAAAGAAAAAGCCGTATACTAAGATTGCCAGCGGCAGCAGCGGAATATAGGCTTTCCCGTCCAGATACTGGAAGCCGTTAATTAGATACAGCAACATCGGCAGACACAACAATAATAGCAATGTCACTGACAAAAAGCGAACGGCTTTCTTTTTCGTCCAGCAGCCGACCAGAAGGGCAAACAGTCCCGTAATCGTCAAGCCAACGCCATAGGGCTGATAGAAGAAATAGGAAAGCTGCACCGTTGGCACAAATACTTCTAACCAGAATTTTTTATCCAAGTGCGTTTCGGAACGTCCCTGCAAGAGGGCGAGGGCAGTCGGGAGCAAAAAGCACATACAGAGCATCCCTGCAAAAAACAAGTGCACCAGAATCCGCAGCAAAAAGGACTTTTTCAAGCCGGATTCCTGCAAATAGAGAAACCATGCATACAAAAAAATCGTCAGGAAACTGCCGACTGCAAAAAAGAAGCTGCACCCTAAGATACAGATACTCGCCAGAATCAGTGAAACCGAAACACGCTGATGCTGCTGACACCGCCGAACCGCAAACAATGCCCAGAATAAAAACGGCAGATAATTCATGAACATCAAATGCCGATGGCCATGATAAATCAGCGGAGCGGAAAACAAATACAGAAACCCACAGACAAAGGCAATCCGGTCAGAAAAATGCTGCCGGCAAAACCAATAGCACAGCATGCCGCTTCCCCAAATCAACAAGATACTACTGCATTGAATATAGTCCATCATCGGCACAAACGGCAATAGGTAAGAAAGCAAAAAAATCGGATTGAATAATCCGTAATAGGTAAATTCATAGATGTTCTGCCCTGCTCCAATGGCAGAAGCAAAGTTTGGAAAGAGTTGTCCCGTCTGGTAAAACCGTGACCGGAAATAATCCGGAAAAATGATGTGCTGGTTGTTCCAGTCCATCGTAGAACCAAAAATCAAATCTGGATGAATCACCCAGAGCAGGCATAAAAATATCGTCAGGCAGCCCGTTAAAATCGCTGCTGCATAAAAATCTCGAATCGAACCATGTTTCTTTTGTCGGATTCGTTGCATGTTGTCAATCCTTTCGTCCCCGGAAATCAAACTCCACCAATTTTGTCCATTATAGCATAGCAAAAAAAGAAAGTCAACCAATTCTTTCCCGTGTTGGAATTTCCTTGGTTGACCATTTCTCCTTGAAAAAATAATATTATACTTCGGTTGCTTCCCCTTCAATTACATCATCCGGAATTTGTTTCTTTCTTGCGTTTACCGAGATGATAGCGTTAATGAATCGCATCAGACCGCTGACAATCAGCATAACGCCAATGATAATCCAAACGACACCGGACAGATAGAAGGTGCAAATCAGAACTGCAACCCCCATCAGGGTAATCAGAACGGAAAATGCCAATGGAATTTGCCAGTCAGAACTAAACTTTTTCAGCTGGAACGCATCCATCAAACCCGTAATACCGCTGATTAAAATGAACAGCCCAATGCAGAACGGAATGAACGTATCTGCCAAAAACGGAATAATGATAATGATGCCGCCGATGACCAGCAGCCCAATGCCAGAGGCAAGGTAAGGCGGCTTTTTCTCGTACTGTTTGGTCGCATAGTAAACAACCGTGTAAATCAAGCCAATCAGGGCGATGACAATTCCGATTGCCATAAAGACTTGATTCAAGGCATCCCGTCGGCGAATCAGCAGAACCCCCAAGCCAATCAATAGAATCGGCATGATGAATTGCAGTGCTTGCATCATTTTTTTGTTGTCGGTTTTCTTCTTTGTTTTTGTTGCTGCCATGGAAAAGACCCCTTTCGTTTTTAAATAAGATGTTGGATATATTTGAAATACAGTTTCTGCAACGGCGATTTTGCCTGATAAATCGCCTCTGCAAGCTGCTGCAACGCTTGCTCTGCTGCTGCACACGCTTCTGCGGATGGCGTTGCTCCGCCAAAGTTCACGGCGGAAACCAATTCACAGAATGGTGCAGTGTTGTCACTCGGCAACTGCTGTTCCTGTAATTTCTGTGCAGCGGTCTTTGAAAATGCCAGAACAGATTCATTTCCGGCTCGAATGGAAACCGTTCCCAACAACCGCTCCCAATATGCATACATCCAAAGAATTGCTTTTTTGCGGTCTGCTGCATGGAACTGTTCGGTTCGTTTCTGCAATGCCCACATCCGCAACAGGAACGGTGCAGCAATCACAGCTGCAAGCAGCACCAGCACCAACAAAATCCGCAGGATGGTTCTGCCAATCGAGGAATGATTTCCAGAATCGGTGCGGGAATTTGTGCCCAGTTGTGACGGCGTTGAAGTGACAACAGCCGTGGTTTGTGTTGCAATGCCAATGGTCTGCTCGGTTGTCTGTTCGGTGGTTGCAATTTCTGTGCGAACTGCTGCCGTTGTGGTGGTCGTTGTTGTGGCTTCCGCAGTGCCCTCTTCCGGTTCTGCTGCTCCGCCGTAGTAGCCCGGCGTAAATTCAAATGGAATCCAGCCGTATCCGGTGACGTAAAATTCACACCATGCATGGGCACGGGCATCCGTCAGCGTGACCGTGTAAGAACCATCTTTTTTCTGCTTGGCTTTTTCAAAGTCGGACGGCGTTGCAACATAACCCTCACAATACCGTGCCGGAATGCCGGCATACCGTGCCAGCAGAACGCCAGCCGTTGCAAAATGAACACAATAGCCCTCGTGATTTTCCATCAAGAAATAGTTGACAAAATCTCTCGAACCCGGCGTCTTGCCCGGAGAGGTGGAGTAGGTCGCATTATCCGCCAAGAACTGCCGGATGGATTCCAGTACAGCCAACTGGTCGGAGAGGTTCTCCCCTGCACCATTCCGCAAATCTTCTGCGGAAAAATCCGGATTCAAGTTGGTCTGCTGAATGGATGCTGGCAACGCATCATAAACCGCCTGCAAGGCATCCGTTTCTGTTTTCTGCGTGTACTGCTCATAGACAAACGGACGGTATAAATATTGTTCTGCCAGCATGGATTGAATGGCGTGCTGGTCATATGTTCCATCCTCTTTCAACGCCTGAAAATGCGTTGTAACCGGGATGGCATCCGTAGAATCCGGCAGGGAAAGGGCCGATAAAAACTTCTGTGTATTGCTGTCCGTTGCGTTGAAAATCTCTCGTTGCAAATACATATCCTGAATGCCGCTGTTTTGCAGCAAATCAGAAAAGTTTTGGTGCAATGAAACCGTGAACGAATAATTCTTTTTGCTGTCTAATTTCGTTACAAAATCCTCTTCATACTTTGCCTGCTCCTGATAAGAAGCATACGGCACATAGCAACGGCGTTCCCATTTTAGTGCAGAGATGTCAACATTGGTCATTGCTGTGGCATCTTGATAATTCTGAAACCAATACGGATACAGCTGCGGATAGCAGAGAAAGGTTTCGGATAAGGTTACTAAATCGGTCTGGTCATCCCAATCCGATTGTTTCAATGCCGTCCACGCATTGTCGTCATAAGTCGTACCGGTAAAGGATTTCAGATACATGGCGGAATCTGGAAGTTGGTCTAACGTCAACTGCAACTGCGGTTCGTTCTGAATGTCAATCGCCCGTTTCCGTCCCAACTTCTGTACCCGCATGGCGTTGGTCAGCCCTAGGGCAGCCCCTACATTGGAAAGACTGTCCTGCAAATCCTCTACATCAAATGTTTGCAGGGAATTTTTGATTTCCTTTCGCTTTTGTTGGACGGATGTTCGTTCTGTAACACCGCTGAATGTGAAAAAGCCCCACGAAAGCAAGAATACCAGTGCCATCAATCCGGCAACAATCATTCCGCAGCGTTCCGCCATCGTTGTCCGCATGGTGTAAGCCGCTGTAAAACGGTTTCCCTTGCGGAAAAAGCCAATCTCTCGCTGTTCCTGTGCATAGCGGAACGACGTCAGCTGCATGGCAAGCAGGGATGCCCAGTAGAGCAATACCAATGCCATGGCAGGCAGAGAGAGTTCCAAGCCGTTATATAATCCCAGCTCAATCGGGAAAAACGTCACAATGAACCCAATTGGAAAAAACGGTCGGTGAATCGTGAACCAACAGATTGCAGCTGCTAAAAAGACGATGCAGCAGATTAAAAAGAACGTGGTACAGGTGGATTCCTCCAACGTGGTATCCATCTGGTAATAGAGCACGTTCGTGTCATAAATCTGTTGGTAAAAGTGGTTATAGAAGAATTGAAAGCCGACGATGAGCACGTTCCGCTTCCAGAAGAACCCGAGTGTTCCAACCGCAAGACTGACAGGGGTCAGCCATCGCAGTTTTCCTGGTAAGACGCTAAAGATACTATATAAAATGAAAATCGCAGCGGCTACGAGAATCAGTTTCGTTCGGTTGTAAATCGGCGAAAACATCGACAGCGAAGCGGCAATTGTTCCAATAAAGCCACAGGCTGCCAGAAAAACCGCTGCCAAGTTTCGCATCCAAGCCGCTGCTGGACGAATCGTAATGGAAATATCATCCTGTACCTGAATGCCATCGCCGGTCAGATGTTCTTCGGTCTGTGTCATGCGTTACACACTCCTTTCCGTTCCGGGATTGCAAACAGCAGCCAGTGTTTCCAACAGCGTTTCCATGGAAATGGGAAAGACCGCTGCCTGCTGCAAAACCGTTTCATCTGTGGACAGGACAAGGATTTGTTCCGCTGTCCGGCGGTATGCATTCGTATCCAGTTCCGCTGCATGGGTGATACAGAATAATTCTGCATAGGTTGCAGGCTCAGAAACTGGCTGAAATCCGGTGGATTCTGTCGGAATAGGCGACTCTAAAACTTGTACCATGCACCGTTGCAGTTGCTCCGGTGTTTCTATGGTTTGGTGCTGTGTTCCCTGCTCGGTATTCCAGAACAAGACCACAGGCACTTGCTGCCGCATCAGAATACAGGCAAGGGCATGGGCTGCCTCCATCTGGGCATCCACTTTTGCACCCGTGATTTGCATGGCTTTGGTTTGTGTCCGGTCGATCCAGATGGCACATTGTTTCTCCAGCGGTCGGCTGTATTCCTTGACAAATAATGTTTCTTCTCGGCTGCTGCGTTTCCAGTGAATCCGTTTCGGGTTGTCCGTATCTCGAAATTCCCGAATCCCAAACAATTCTGTATTGTCATCTCCGGGGCGGTTCGGGTCGTAGTTGACACTGTCCTCCATCTCTGACCGCTGCAAATTGGGTATGCTCAAACTTCCTGCCTGCTCCGAGGGAACAACAATCCCCTCCGCTGCCGTGCATTTTCGCACAGAACAGCTGAACAGGTGAAAATAGTCTGCAATGCGACACTTTTTCACGGAAATCCGCAGTTTTCCGCAGTGCATCGCTGCGAACTGAAAGGAAACCGTTGCAGCAAAATTCCCCTGCAAGGGCAGCTGCAATTCTAACTGCTCGGTTTCTTTCGTTGCAACCTGCTGTAAATTGAGTGTCACATGACAATAGTTCAAGGGAAAATGACTCTTATTTTGCAGGGTGCAGTATAATTTTTGTGGCGTTCCCCGTCCCATTTCTGTCTGTGCCAGAGAAAGCGAGATGGAAAGCCGCCTTCGGACATGGTGTACCAGCCACAGCTGCGTGAGCGGCAATAAGATCAAAACCCCCAGCAGCAGCATCGAGAAAATGCCATCATACAGCACGGAAAAGAACAGTCCGATGATGAGCAGCACCAAATAAATGAGCTTTGTATACCACATCGGCATCACCGCCTTTGTGCAGCGGTGGGTTTTGGAACGGGTACGGTTTGAATCAATTCCTGAATCAGCTGCCGGACAGCCTGCGTATGGTTGGTATGATTTTTCAACAGAATCCGGTGATTGCAGCCATCTTCAAAAATCGCTGTGACATCCTCCGGCACAACATAATTCCGCCCTCGCATAAATGCCATACCCTTGGCGGCATCCGTCAAAGCTAATGTGCCTCTTGGGCTGACCCCTAACAGCACATCCGGATGATTACGAGTTGCCTGCACCAGACTGGCGATATAATAATAAATCTTATCGTCTACATAGACGGAGCGGACAGCCTGCTGCATTTGCAGCAAGGTATTACTATCTACAACTGGCTGCACGGTTTCCAATGGGTTTCCATCATGACGGGTTCGCAGAATCTGCATTTCATCTTCTAAGTTTGGATACCCCATCTCTAACCGGAACATGAAGCGATCCATCTGCGATTCCGGCAGCATTTGCGTCCCAACAGAACCAATCGGATTTTGCGTTGCAATGACTAAATGCGGCTGTGGCAGCTGATAAGTACGTCCATCAATGGTGACGGAATGTTCCTCCATCGCTTCGAGCAGAGCAGATTGCGTTTTGCTGGAAGTTCGGTTGATTTCGTCCGCTAAGAACAGCTGACAGAACAATGCTCCCGGCTGAAAGACAAATTTTTCTGTGCTCTTCTGATAAATCGAAAAGCCTGTCAAATCAGACGGCAGTACATCCGGCGTGAACTGCATTCTCTTATAGGAGAGCGAAAGGGCTCTGGAAAATGCCAGTGCCATAGTCGTCTTTCCAACCCCCGGCATGTCCTCCATCAATACGTTTCCGTTTGCCAGTACGGCAAGCAGAATCTTTGCAATCAAAACATCTTTTCCGACCACTGCCTTTTTGACTTCTGCAATGATGCGATTCATTTGCTGCACATATTCTTGTGGATTTGTCTGCATAAATTGCCTCCTGTTTTTGCGGCAGCCTGTAGAAATCGCAGACTGCGTATTTTTCTGGTATTTATTATAACAGTTTTCCGGAAAGAATGCAATAGAACCGGAAAATTTCCCGTTTGATTTTCATTTTTCAAAAAGGGGTTGACAACAAAAATCCGCTATGCTATACTTTGGGTGTGGTACTCCCCATACAACACCCAAAAAATAGAAAACAGAGAGGAATTGGAACATGCAAACATCAAAAAAAATCATTGCGTTGGTTGCAGCCGTTGTTGTGCTTGCCGCTGCTGGCGGCGGAATCTGGCTGCATCACCGCAAAACAGCAGAAACAGAATCTGCCGCAGCGGTCTATGTCAGCACGGTTGCAGAGCTGAACGCTGCCAACCCAGACTTGACCACCCTGTGTTACAGCGGTGTCACAGAAGCACAGGAAACCAAAGAAATTAAAGCGGACACCTCGAAAACCATTGCAGAAACCTATGTCAAAGAGGGCGACACTGTAAAAAAAGGAACGCCGCTGTTCCTGTATGATGTTGCCTCGATGCGATTGGATCTGGAGCAGGGACAAATTGAAGTAGAACAGCTGAACAACCAAATTGCCTCCTATCAGGAGCAGATCCAACAGCTGGAATCGGAAAAGGCAAATGCCGATGCTGACCAGCAGCTTTCTTATACCACTCAAATTCAATCCCTGCAAACCGACATCGACAAGGCACAATATGACATCAAAGTGAAAAATATTGCCCTGCAAAAGCAGCAAAATGCCATCGACAATGCAAAGGTAACTGCTGAAATGGACGGCATTGTGAAAACCGTCAAGACACCAGAAGCCATGCAGGCAGATGGAACAGATGTCATTATGACCATTACTGCAAGCGGAAACTATCGCATCAAGGGAACGCTTAGCGAACAGCAGCTCGGCATGGTGTCAACGGGGGAAAAGATGGTGATTCGTTCCCGAATCGACCCAGAACAGTACTGGACGGGAACCGTCACAGAAATCGGGACAGAAGCAGAACAAAATTCAAACAATGATATGATGTATGGCAGCAGTTCGTCAGACAATACCGCCTCGAAATATGCATTTTATATCAAGCTGGACAAGGCAGACGGGCTTCTGCTCGGGCAGCACGTTCTCATTGAACCGGATGTCGGACAGAATAGCGGTCACACTGGAATCTGGCTCTATCAGGATTACCTCGTACAGGATGGCGATAACAGCTATGTCTGGGTATCCAACAGCAAACACGAACTGGAAAAAAAATCGGTAACGCTTGGTGATACCGATGACGATTACGGCATTGTTGAACTGAAAAGCGGACTCTCTGAAACGGATTTGATTGCCTATCCGGCAGACGATTACAAGGAGGGCATGAAAACCACCACCAACGCCAACAATCTCAGCAATGGCGAAACAGATGGTGATTTCTCAGACGAAGAGCCAATCGAAGAGCCGATGTATGACCAAGAAGAACCAATGATAGAAGAAACCGAAGAAGCAGCTGCGGAAGATGCAGCGTCAGGCAGGTGATGCAGATGTTGAAACTGGAACACATTGAAAAAGCCTACCAGCAGGGAAAAAATACCATTCCAGTGCTGCATGACATTACCTTTCATGTTGCCCACGGGGAATTTGTTGCGATTATGGGACCTTCCGGTTCTGGGAAATCCACCCTCATGAACCTGATTGGTCTGCTGGATACGCCAACCAGCGGCTCGTATTTCTTCGATGGAACAGAAGTCAGCCGTTGTTCCGAAAATATGCTCTCGCAAATCCGCAACGAAAAAATCGGGTTCGTCTTTCAGAACTTTAACCTGCTCCCTCGGCAATCTGCTCTGGAAAACGCTGCTCTGCCCCTGCTCTATGCGGGCGTAAAACCAAAAGTTCGACGGGAACGGGCAAGAGAAGCACTGGAAAAGGTTGGTCTGGCAGACCGCGTTTCTTTCCTGCCCACGCAGCTTTCCGGCGGACAAAAACAGCGAGTTGCCATTGCACGGGCAATGATTAACCATCCAAAATTACTGCTTGCCGATGAACCAACGGGGGCTTTGGACACCGCTTCCGGTGAACAGGTCATGGAGCTGTTCCATGAGCTGCATAAAACTGGCGTTACCATTGTGATGATTACGCATGAATTGGAAATTGCACAGCACGCAGAACGCATTCTCACCATTCGAGATGGTAGACTGGGAGAGGAGCAGGTCGGATGAAACGGAAAAAAATACTTGCAATTAGCATTGTTTGTGTGCTGCTGGTTGGCGGCGGCAGTGTTGGCGGTGCTGCCTACTATAAAAAGTCCAAGAATGAAAAACGGGTCGTCAATGTCACTCCGGTTGTCAACATGATGGGCTATGATTACGGCAGCGAAAAAACCATTGATGGAACGGTCATCACTGGCAGTAAACAAAATGTCATGCTGGAGAAAAATCAAGTTGTGCAGTCGGTTCTTGTGAAAAAGGGCGACAAGGTAAAAGTCGGAACACCGCTGATTGCCTATGATACGACGGCTTTAAAACTGGCAGTACAGGAAAAAAAGAATGCTGTCGATGCGGCAGAAGATGACTTGCGGCAGGCAAGAAAAGAATTGGAACGCCTGCAATCCCTGCATCCGGCAGAAGACCAAGTATATGACATGATAGATGATTATGATGAACCGGACGAACCGGATTTGGAAGAAGACCCGACTGCTGGAGAAGTTGTTGCACCTGTCTTTCCGACAACAGAACCTACGACAACCGATGAAACCGAATCAACTGGAGAAGAATCCACAACAGAATCAACAGATGTCACAGAAGCTCCGACTGAAGAACCAACACAGCCGGATGACGGCCACCTGCACAGCATTATGAAGGATGCCTCGCAGGGGGATGGTTCGATGGAAAAGCCCTATGATTTTTATTGTGAATCCAATACAATTGTGGGAGCGGATCTGCTCCTGGAATTGCAGCAGAGCAACAGCTATGCCCGTTTTATCGTACCGAAAGATGGATACCGCTGGCTGGTTCAAGGGTCTGCCCTGCCGGAAACCCTGACAGACTGGGCAGTAAATCAGGGCGTTTCTGTTGCAGAAGATGGCATGGTGTCTGTTGACTTCAAGCAGGTTTCGTTCGGCATTTTTCAGATGCAGGGAACGGGCGGCAGCAGCTCTGCGGAAGACTGGGGCGATGAAGATTTTGACTTTGACGATGATTTCTGGGATGACAGCGATTCAGGCGGCGAATCTGAAGATTATATGTACTCTGCACAGGAACTTTCCAACATGATTCAAAAGCAGCAGTCTAAAATTAAAACGCTGGAATTTACCAAAAAATCTGCCGATTTGGATTATGAAGTGGCTCAGAAAAAACAGGATGACGGCATGGAACGCAGTCTGATTGACGGCGTTGTCACAGAGATTCACAGCGACCTCACCGAAAAAGAAGCAGAAACCAAACCGTACTTGGTCATTCAAGGCTCTGGCGGTTTACAGGTAAAGGGCACGATTAGCGAATGGAATCTGAATCAACTGCAAGTTGGCACGGAAATTCAAGCGATGTCCTATGATACGGGCGATAGTTTCACCATGACTGTGACTGGCGTGGACGATATTCCGGAAACAGATGGCAGTGCTCCCTATGATGAAAACCCCAGCAGCAGCGTTTACACGTTTGAAGCAGAAACCAGTGAACAACATGATATTGCTGTCGGCAGCTGGCTCTCGCTCTCGCTGCAAGAGGCAGCCGACACCAGTACCTTCTATTTACCGCTGCAATATGTCCGCAAGGAAAACGGGCAGTATTATGTCATGAAAGCGAACGACCAGAACCGACTAGAAAAACAGTGGATTCAAACCGGAAAAATTCGATACGGTTCTGAAATCGAAATCAAGAGCGGTGTTTCCGAAACTGACCGTCTTTGTTTCCCATACGGAAAAGATGTCAAAGAGGGCGTTCGCACCAAAGACACCGACGAAGTACAGTGGTAAGGAGGGCAAATCATGCTGGAAAATATTCGATTATCCATTCAGGGCATTTTTGCCCATAAAATCCGTTCTATTTTGACAATGCTGGGCATTATCATCGGAATTGCAGCCATCATTGCAATCGTTTCCACCATTCGGGGAACAAACGAGCAAATCAAAAGCAATTTGGTCGGTGCTGGAAATCGTACCGTTACCGTTTCCCTCTATCAGGGAGAATATGAGCTGGATTTGCAGTATCAAGGACTTCCGTCCGGTGTTCCGGTGATTTCCAGCCAAGTAAAAGCACAGTTATCTGCCATTGAGGACGTTTCTGCTGTTTCTCTGTATCGGACAAGAAGCTACTGTGATTCTATTTTCTATCAGAATACCAAGCTGGAGGGCGGTTCTGTCTGGGGCATTGATGCGGATTATTTTCAGACTGCCGGCTATCATGTGCAATCCGGCAAGGGCTTTCGGGATGCCGATTATACCAACGGCAACAATGTTGCCATCTTAGACGAAGATGCTGCACAAAGTCTATTCGCTGGTGCGAATCCCATCGGTTCTGTCATTGACATCAATGGCATGCCGTTCAAAATCATTGGAACGGTTGTCCAGAGCAGCACCTTTGAACCGGTCATTCAGTCCATTGATGACTATCATTTGTATGCAAATAGCACGGTCGGAAAAGTCTTTTTGCCGGATGGTGCATGGCCGACGGCATTTCAATACGATGAACCGCAAAACTGTCTGTTGAAAGCAACCGAAACCGATGCGATGACAACGGTCGGGAAACAGGCAGCGGATATTCTAAACGGCAGAATTTCCGTTTCCGGAACGGGCGAAACCATTCAATACAAGAGCAAAGACCTTTTGGAACAGGCAAAATCTCTACAGGAGCTCAGCAGCTCGACCAACACAATGTTAATTTACATCGCCGGTATTTCCCTGCTGGTTGGTGGAATTGGCGTTATGAATATCATGCTGGTATCTGTCACAGAACGCACCCGTGAAATCGGCTTGAAAAAGGCACTCGGAGCAAAGAAACGCAATATTCTGTTTCAGTTTCTGACGGAAGCAGCTGTTTTGACCAGTGTCGGCGGTCTGTTAGGGGTAATCGCTGGGATTGGCTTGTCTCGTATCATTGCGAAACTGGCGGAAGTTCCCGTTTCCATCAGTCCGGCTGCTGCCATCATTGCCGTTTTATTCTCTATGGTGGTTGGCATTCTGTTCGGTTGGATTCCCTCTGTAAAGGCTGCCAACTTGAACCCGATTGATGCTTTGCGATACGAATAAACATGTTCTTTTATCACAAAAAGCGGACTGCTGAAACACTCAGCAATCCGCTCTTTTTTTGCGATAAGAAAATGGATTCTATTAAGATGCCATGAAAACAAAGAATGCACGATAGGTCATATAAACGTCAATCTTTGCAACGACTTCAAACGGTGCGTGCATACACAGAACCGGAACGCCGACATCAATGGTGTCTACATCCAAGTTTGCAATATAGGCTGCAACGGTACCGCCGCCGCCGCCGTCAACCTTGCCCAGTTCGCCGGTCTGCCATACAACCTGTTCCTTGTCGAGCAGCTGCCGAACCGTTCCTACAAATTCAGCGGAGGCGTCCGATGTGCCAGACTTGCCTCTTGCACCTGTGAACTTTGTCACGCAAACGCCATGATTCAGGTAAGCACAGTTGTTGCGTTCCATTACATCTGGGAATGTTGGGTCAAATGCTGCGTTGACATCTGCGGAGAGGCACTGCGATGCATGGAGAACGTGTCTGCCCTTTGCACCGAAACAATCTGCCAAATCTTCCATGAAATACTTCAGGTAAGAAGAGCACAAGCCCGTGTTGCCATCGCTGCCCGTTTCTTCCTTATCGGTCAAAATCACAACAGCAGTGTGTTTCGGGGTGCTGGTGGTGTCCAGCAGGGCACGCAAAGCCGGATAAGAGCAAACACGGTCATCATGTCCATATCCACCAATCATGCTGCAGTCAAAGCCAATTTCCTTGACCGGGAATGCCGGAACAGCTTCCAATTCTGCGGAAACAAAATCCGCTTCTGTAATGCCGTACTTTTCATACAAGATGTGCAGCAGGTTCAGCTTGACGGCTTCGCTTTCTTCGGATTTCTTGAACGGCATCGAACCAACCAAAACATTCAGTTCTTCGCCCCGAATCAAGCCAACAGATGGACGTTTCATCTGTTCCGTTGCCAGATGCGGCAACAGGTCGGTTACACAAAATACCGGGTCGCCTTCGGCTTCGCCGATGTTGACGGTTACCTTGCTGCCGTCTGCCTTGATGATGACACCATGCAGAGAAAGCGGAATGGCTGTCCACTGATATTTCTTGATACCGCCGTAGTAATGGGTCTTGAACAGTCCCAGTTCGCTATCTTCATACAATGGATTCTGCTTCATGTCCAGACGAGGAGAGTCAATGTGTGCAGCACAAAGCCGAACGCCCTCGGTAATCGGTGCAGAACCAATGATGGCGGCAATCATTGCCTTTCCACGGTTGTTCTGGTAAACCTTATCGCCGGCTTTCAGAGCCATACCCGGCGTAAACGGAACAAATCCATGTTCTTTCAGCAGGGCTTCTGCGTTGGCACAAGCCTCCCGTTCGGTCTTAGACTGATTCAGGAATGCCATATAGTCCTTGCAAAGTGCTTCACAAGCGGTCTGGTCGTCTTCGCTCATCCGCAATGCACCATGTTTTTTGGAAGCAAATAATTTTTCTTTTAACTGTTTGCTTTCTGATTTCTTTTCTTCTGCCATTTCAATAAGCCTCCTATGAAAAAGTTGGTTGGCAGCACAGCTGGTTTCGCTGTGCTGTTCTTATTATAGCACAACTGTTTCAAAAATGCAATACGAAATCAAATTGCTTTTTTTGATGCAAAACCGATGATTCTTGGGAAACCAATTGAAAATGGGGGCGGCAAAATCACTTCGTTCTTTGCCTGTGTGCTGTTCGCCGGTGGTTGTGTTCTCCGAAATTGTTATCACACACTCTTAGATTGCAGTTTTCAGGAAGTTTTTTGTTTTTAGCATGACGAACAGCATTTGCTTGTTTTTCTTAGGTTTCAATACCTCTTATCAATACCTTTGTTAGGGAGGACAGCTTGTCCTCCATTTTAAAAGATGCCCTGCCCTTTTGTCCCTCTGGGACATTTCCCCACACTGTGGGGAATCACCCTCTCCGCCAAGCGACCGCTTTTGCCTGCGGCTCGTATCCGGATAACCAGTCTGAATCATAAAAAAGCAGCTCCCAATCATACTGGGAGCTGAAATCGTTCTAATTAAGACGGAACTTGATACCGCCGAATATAATATTCTTTGATTTTTGCAATGACTTCTTCGGAAACCACTTCTAAATTCCTGCAATCTTTATTGTTTTTGATGATAAAATCCGAATGTTCCACAAAGAACTGCTCCGGTAACTGGGCATCCATGCGAGCCTGTGCTGCTTCTTCTGTAATCGAATCCCGCTGCAAAATCCGTGCTTTCCGCAGTTCTGCTCTTGCAGTCACGGAAATAATCAACTCGCAGAAATCATCTGCCCGACTTTCAAACAGCGTTGGAGCATCCAGCAAAATCAACTTCTGACCCATCCTCGAATGATGATGAATCTGCCGCAGAATCTCCCCCATAATATAAGGATACATGATGGAATTCATCAACTCTAAATTCTTTTTGTTTTGAAATGCCTGTTTTGCCAAAGCTTTTCGGTTGAGTTCCCCATTCGGCAATAAAATATTAGAAAAACATTCCGTCAACTCCAACAGGCAGCGACTGCCCTTATGTACCACCGCCCGTGCAATCTGGTCTGCATCAATCACGCAAAATCCACTCTCTGCAAATAGGCGGGAAACGGTACTCTTTCCGGCTCCGGTCTGTCCGGTCAGTCCAACCACCATGACCCCGTTTAGACTGTTCATAGCTGGATCACCTCGAATCCAGCTGCCCGAATGAGCCGGTTATAAACTGCAAGTCCGATACCATCCCGTTTCGGGGCACGAACATAAACCGTTTTTGCTCCGATTTCATCGCAGTGCCGCAGACAGTCAAATAAATGCTGTGCCTGCTCGGCACTGTTCTTTCCGTAAGTCAGGCACGGAATAGATAAATTCTGCTCTTCGCCATCAAATACCAACGCATAACAGTCCGCTGTTTGATGCTGGGAAACATACGCACAAAATGCAGCATCGCTGCCTTCTACCAAAATGACGTTTGCCTGCGGAGAATAATGCTGGTATTTCATCCCCGGAGAACGAACCGTTTGCCCAGCCTGTATATCGTGCAGAATTGCAGGGTCTAAAATGGCAGTCTTTGCAACCTGCTCCAAGTCTTCTTTTGTAATATAGCCCGGCCGCAGAATCCGAACGGTCTGTGCATCCTCAAAGCAAATGACGGTTGATTCTACGCCCACTTGACATGCCCCGCCATCAATCACCGCTGCAATTTTTCCGTTTAAATCGTGCATCATATGGGCAGCGGTGGTCGGACTGGGATAGCCGGAACGGTTTCCGGATGGGGCTGCGATTGCCGTTTTAGACAATGTAATCAGCCGTCTTGCGATGGGATGGGATGGCATCCGGATGCCAACCGTATCCAATCCGCCGGATGTGACAGACGGGATGCAATCCTGCTTCGGCAAAATCATGGTTAAAGGCCCTGGCCAGAACCGTTCTGCCAGCCGATATGCCAAGTCGGGAACGGCGGTCACCAATCCGGACAGTTGTTCCATCTCGGAAATATGCACAATCAAGGGATTGTCTGCCGGTCTGCCCTTCGCTGCAAAGACTTTTTTTACAGCTTCCGGATTGCAGGCATCCGCTGCCAGTCCATAAACGGTTTCGGTCGGCATACCGACCACTTCCCCTGCCTGAATCCATGCGGCTGCTCGTTCTAAATCTGTTTCTGTATCGGATAATAAGATTGTTTCCATTTATTGTTCCTCCGTGTCTTCCATGGTTTTGGCTGCCAGTTTCTTCAGCTGTTCTGAAGTTGCAAGGGCTTCAAATACTTCTTCTAAGTTTCCATTCAGCAAATCTTCCAGCCGATACAGCGTCAAGCCGATTCGATGGTCGGTCATTCTGCCCTGTGGGAAATTATACGTGCGGATTCGCTCCGAACGGTCGCCCGTTCCAACCTGCATTCTTCGTTCCGAGGCGATTTTTTCATTTTGTTCTCGCTGCATCGCTTCATAGAGCCGAGAACGCAGAATTTTCATTGCCTTATCTTTGTTTTTAAACTGGCTGCGTTCATCCTGACATTCTACCACAATTCCGGTCGGCAAGTGTGTAATTCGTACTGCGGATTCCGTCTTGTTGATATGCTGTCCGCCAGCACCGCTTGCACGGAATACATCAATTCGTAAATCCGTTGGATTGATGTTCAATTCTACATCGTCTGCTTCCACCAGAACGGCAACCGTAACAGTAGAAGTGTGGATTCTGCCCTGCGATTCCGTTTCCGGCACACGCTGCACCCGATGCACACCGCTTTCATATTTCAGCTTGGAATATGCACCCTCGCCCACAATCGAAAAACTGATTTCCTTGAATCCGCCCAGTTCGGTCGGGTTTTGGTTCAGAACTTCTTGCTTCCAGCCCTTCGATTCCGCATACATGGTGTACATCCGGTAAAGACTATTGGCAAACAGTGCTGCTTCTTCCCCACCAGCACCGCTGCGGATTTCAATGATGACGTTCTTGTTATCGTTCGGGTCTTGCGGCAACAGCAGAAAAATCAATTTCTCGTGCAAATCTTCACAAGCTGCCTTGGCAGTATGATATTCTTCTTGTGCCAGTTCTTTGAGTTCTGCATCGCCATCGTTTTCTTGCAGCAATTCTTTTGCTTCGTCCCGTTGCTGCATGGCATGCAGATAAGCATGATAGGTTTCTATGATTGGGGTCATGCGTTTATATTCCCGCATTTTCTCTGCATACAGTCGATTGTCTGCAAGGACTGCTGGGTCTGATAAGGAATCCGCAAGTTCTGTATAATTTTTCTCCATGCGGCTTAATTTTTCTAACATAAGTTTGTGATCTCCTTTGATTTTTGCGGTTTTGTCTTATTTCGATGTTGGCAGCGTGTTCGTCGATTCCGAAGAATCGGTTTCCCGAATCACCTGTTTGATTCTCCGTTCAATTTTGTTGCGGGGAACCATAAACTCTCTGCCGCAAGTGGTACAGCGTAGTTTAAAATCCATTCCAGAACGAATGACATAAAACGTATTTCCGCCGCAGGGATGCGGCTTTCGCATCAATAAAAGATCAGCTGGTCTAACATCCATGATTGTTTCTTCTCCCATTGCATTTGATTGCTCATCCATTTCACTGGGTGCATTGCACATAAGTACTTCTATTATACCCGATTTCTTTGCATAAGGCAACATTTTCAGGGAATATTTTTTTTCATTTGTAGAAAAATAATAAAAATGTCCTGCAAAAACAGGGCATTCTTCCAAAAAGAACACCCTGCTTTGTGAAAAAATAAGAAATGAGGCGTTTTCGATGCAAAAAATCATACAGGCAGCGTTTCCGAGTGTCGATGCTGCGGAATATGCTGCTTCCTATTTGCAGCAGCACATTCCACACGTGGCACAGGTTTCCGTTACCCCTCGAAACCCGAACAGCATTGCCATCGGCAGCATTCCGCAGACGTATTTTTCAATCTATACAACGGCTGCTGTTTCTGCCCACAATATTACTGGCAGAATTGAACGGCAGTTGAATGAAGAGGAAATCCTAGAGCCGGAACGCAACCAAACGGCTGACCTTCGCATTTCCTGTTCCGCAGAAGCCTATCCAACCGCACACAGTATCTTGACGGCATTGGGCGGCAGCCAAATGCAGAACTGGGATGCCTGACAAAATAGCGGATTCTAACGGGAATCCGCTATTTTTGTCATAAGAAACCGGCTGACAGCAATCAGGCTTGCAAAAAAATGCTCTTTTGATTATAATAAGAGGAAACAGAATCCCCCAGATGCTGGGGGATGTTTCTTCTGTCCTGTTCCCTTGTGCATAAACAAAAACCGCTCATCATAAACTGTAAAAAAACAACCTGCTTGGCAGAAAAAACAATGGGAGGTCAAAATGACAACATACTTACCAGAGGGCATGCGGCTGCATACCATGGAAAATCAAACCGCTCTACAAAGTGTTGCAGCGTTACAGGCTGCCATGCACCGAAAACAAATTTTAGAAGCCCGTGCCATCGTCTGCGATGCGGCACACAATCTCATCGTAGAGTTGCCGCATATGCGGGGCATTATCCCACGGGAAGAAGGAGCAATTGGCATTGCAGAGGGAACAACCAGAGAAATTGCACTGATTGCAAAGGCTGGAAAACCCGTCTGTTTTCAAGTGCAGGAACTGACGACTGATACAGACGGCGTTCCGCTTGCGATTCTCTCTCGCCGACAAGCACAGCTGCAATGTTGGCAGGAATTTTTATCGCACTGCATGCCTGGCGATGTTTTGCCAGCTCGTGTGACCCACATGGAGAAATTCGGCTGTTTTGTAGACATTGGCTGTGGGATTCCGTCTATGATTCCCATCGACTGTATCTCTGTTTCTCGAATCTCACACCCATCTGACCGCTTTACGCTGGGGCAGACGATTCAGGCAGTTGTCACCAGCGTTTCTGATTTTCGGATTGGCTTATCGCACAAAGAATTACTCGGAACATGGATGGAAAACGCTGCAAAGTTTGCGGTTGGAGAAACCGTTTCCGGTATCGTCCGTTCTGTGGAATCCTATGGTATTTTCGTGGAACTAACACCGAATCTCGCCGGACTGGCAGAGCCAAAAGAACATATCTTACCGAAACAGCGTGCCAGCGTTTACATCAAAGCCATCATTCCGGAAAAAATGAAAATCAAATTGGTGCTGATTGATGCATTCCCCGATACAGAATCACCGGATGCTCTCTCCTATTTCGTGCAAGAACCGCATCTCTCCACTTGGAACTATTCGCCAATCGGAGCGACCAAACAGATTCAAACGCAATTCGATGTCTGTTAAAGTTGAATGCTGTCCTGTTCCAGAAATGCACTGGACAAATACAGCGAACCGCTGATGACAACACAGCCGTGGTTCTGCTTCGCCTGCTCCAACGCTGCTTGAAATGCCGCTTTATGTGGTAGGCAAGTTGTGGAAATGGTGGGCGGAAAACAAGCTGCCAGTTCTATCGCTGGAACAGCCTGCGGTGAAAAATCATCCACGCAGAAAACAACGTCCAACACTTCGGACAGTTCCTTGACGGCGGTCTGATAGTCTTTCCCTTTCACCATGCCCAAAATCGCAATCATTGGATGGCTGCCATAGTCTTTCAAAACCTCTGTCAGAGCAGCTACGCCAGAGGCATTGTGCCCGCCATCCATCAAAACGAGTGGGTCTTTCTGTAAAATCTGTACCCGAGCCGGAAGCTGTACCATTGGCAAAGCTGCTTGAATGGCAGTTTCCGGAATCGGGAATCCAGATTGTTGCAAAATGTGCAGTGTTTCAATGGCAGTGAGGGCGTTGGCAATTTGATGCTTTCCCGGCATATGCAGCGTATAGACTTGATTTTGATAGGAAAACTTCGTTTCTGTCAGGGAACGCTGCAAAATCGTACAAGCCTGCATCTCTGGAATCGTAACCGTTGTATGCTTTTCAGCAGCGGTTTCCTGCATGATGGAACGCACCGATTCTGGATTGTCCGGTGATACCACAACCGGACAGTGTTCCTTGATGATGCCTGCCTTTTGGGTGGCAATTTCTGGCAGTGTATTTCCCAGAATCGCCATATGGTCAAACGAAATCGACGTAATCACGCTGACCAATGGGTCTTTTATCACGTTGGTTGCATCCAGCAAGCCACCCAATCCAGTTTCCAGAAAGACTAGTTCACACTTCTGTTCCACAAAATAGAGCAGGGCAATTGCCAGCGTAACTTCAAACTGCGAACACGCCTTGGATACATGACACGCTGTCACCTGTTCGCAGAGTGCACAAAGACGGTCGTCTGAAATATCTATTCCATTGACCTGAATCCGGTCTTGATAGTGACGGACAAAGGGCGAGGTAAACTGTCCGGTTTTGATACCAGCGGCAATGGCTGCTGCCGAACCATATGCAACAACAGACCCTTTTCCGTTCGTTCCGGCAATGTGAACGAATCGCAATTGTTCCTGCGGATTGCCCAATTCTTCTAACAGGGACTGCATCCGGGACAAGTCTTTCACAGGCTTTCCGCTCTTGCTGAACTGCTGGAGATAAGCAATGGTTTCCGATATGGTCATAACCGAAACACTCCTTTCAAAAAAGAACCATTCGCAGCAGATGCGACATCCGCTGCGAATGGAATGGTGTGATTTTGGTTCAAATATGATTATTGCAAGCCAGCAATGGACTGTAAAATCTTTTCCATCTTTTCGGTTGCCTTTGCCAGCTTTGCCCGTTCTGCAGCAACCAGCTGTTCCGGTGCTTTTGCAAGGAATCCCGGATTGTTCAGCTTCTTCTGCAAGAAATCAATGTCTTTCTGTGCCTTCTGCTGTTCTTTTTGCAGTCTTGCCAGTTCTTTTTCTCTGTCAACCAGCTCTGCCATCGGGATGAAGATTCTTGCACTGTCTGTGACTGCGGTTGCAGCATCCTGCAACTCGAACGATGTTCCAACTTCTACGCTGGATGCAGATGCCAGCTTTTCAAAGAATACCGCAGCAGCCGCAAACAATTCGGTATCCTGTGTCTCAATGTAAACGCTTGCCTTCTTGGACGGCGGAACATTCATAGACGTCCGGCAATTCCGGATGGCACGAATCGCATCAATAACCTTTTCAAACTGGGCAGCTTCTGCATAAGCGTGTTCTTCGGTATAAACCGGATAGGATTCCAGCATAATCATGGATTCTTCGTTGGTCAATACCTGCCAGATTTCTTCGGTGATATACGGCATAAACGGATGCAGCAGCTTCAGCATACCACGCATGACCCAAACCAGAACGGCTTGTGCCTGTTCCATGGTTGCACCGCCAGCCTGGATTCTCGGCTTGGTCAATTCAATGTACCAGTCGCAATAAACATCCCAGATGAAATCATACAGCTTGGAGCAGGCAACCCCGATTTCAAACTTGTTCAGGTTGTCGTTGACTTCCTTTGCAAGGTTGTTGAACCGGTCTACAATCCAGCGGTCTTCCATGGTGAGCTGTTCCGGCAGTCCGTTGAACTGGAAGTCCTCCGGCAGATTCATCATGATAAACCGAGAAGCGTTCCAGAGCTTGTTTGCAAAGTTTCGGGCAGCCTTTACCTTGTCATCGCTGTACCGCATATCATTGCCCGGAGCGTTGCCCGTTGCCAGCATAAACCGCAGAGCATCTGCACCGTATTCATCAATGACTTTCAGCGGGTCAATGCCGTTGCCCAGGGACTTGGACATCTTTCTGCCCTGTTCATCCCGTACCAGACCATGAATCAAAACCGTATCAAACGGCACTTCGTTCATGCACTTCAAGCCGGAGAACATCATCCGAACAACCCAGAAGAAAATAATGTCATAACCCGTTACCAGTGTGTTGGTTGGGTAGAAATACTTCAGTTCTTCGGTCTGATTCGGCCAGCCCAGTGTTGAGAATGGCCAGAGAGCAGAGCTGAACCAGGTATCCAGTGTATCCGGGTCTTGCCGCATCGGCTTTCCGCACTTCGGACAAGTTGCAGCATTTTCCTTTGTGACAACCATTTCACCGCAGTCATCACAATAGAATGCCGGAATCCGGTGTCCCCACCAAAGCTGACGAGAAATACACCAGTCTTTGATATTTTCAAGCCAGTGGAAGTAAATCTTGTCGAACCGTTCCGGAACGAACTTCGTCTTGCCGCTGCGAACGGCATCAATTGCCGGCTGTGCCAATGGCTTCATCTTCACAAACCACTGCTTGGAAACTCTCGGTTCTACGGTTGTTCCGCAGCGGTAGCAAGTGCCGACATTGTGGTTATAATCTTCGATTTCAACCAATGCCCCTTCTGCTTCCAAATCGGCAACAATGGCTTTCCGTGCTTCGTAACGATCCATGCCGGCATACTTCGGATAATCGTCTGTAATTTTTGCATCGTCAGTCATAACATTGATGACTGGCAGGTTATGCCGCAGACCAACTTCAAAGTCGTTCGGGTCGTGGGCTGGGGTAATCTTTACAACGCCTGTTCCGAAGTCCATTTCTACATAGTCATCGGCAACAATCGGAATTTCCCGATGTACCAGCGGCAGAATCAAAGTCTTGCCAACCAGATGCTGATACCGTTCATCATTTGGGTTGACTGCAACGGCCGTATCACCCAGCAAGGTTTCCGGACGGGTGGTTGCCAGTTCCAGATAGCCGCTGCCATCTTTCAGCGGATACCGCAAGTGCCAGAAATGACCTGCCTGGTCTTCATATTCGACTTCTGCATCGGAAATGGAAGTCAAGCATTTCGGACACCAGTTAATAATCCGTTCGCCCCGATAAATCAGGCCTTCTTCATAGTAGCGAATGAATACTTCCTTGACTGCCTGATTGCAGCCTTCATCCATGGTGAACCGTTCCCGTTCCCAGTCACAGGAAGAGCCTAATTTTTTTAGCTGTTCAACGATTCTGCCGCCGTACTGCTTTTTCCAGTCCCATGCACGCTTCAGGAATCCATCCCGTCCGAGGTCTTCTTTCTTGATGCCCTCTTTCCGCATGGCTTCTACAATTTTTGCTTCGGTTGCAATGGAGGCGTGGTCTGTTCCCGGCAGCCACAATGCACTATAACCAGACATCCGCTTCCAACGAATCAAAATATCCTGCAAGGTTTCGTCCAAAGCGTGTCCCATGTGCAGCTGACCAGTGATGTTCGGCGGCGGAATGACGATGGTGTACGGCTGCTTCTTGGAATCTACTTCCGCATGGAAACAACCCTTTTCCATCCACTCCGCATAGATGCGGTCTTCAAAGTCTTTTGGCTGGTAAGATTTTGCCAGTTCTTTTTTCATGTTTGAAACTCCTTTTCTCTCTTTTTTACAAACAAAAACGCCCTGAACAGCTTGATTCAAACTGCTCAGGGCGAACGATTTGCGTCCGTGTTACCACCTGCATTCAGAGAATTCTTCTCTGCACTCATGCAAATCCAGGGATTTGCGTTCTCGATAACGGGAGAACCCGCTGCACACTACACACCGCTTTGCGGCTTCCCATGCAGAACTCCAAGACTACCTTCCCTGTCATCGCCTGAGAGATTTTCACCAGCCATCTCTTCTCTAGGCAGCCCGAAAACAGGTACTCCTTCTCTTCCTCGTTTTTCGCATTTCCTTTATTATAATGCACCTTGCAACATTTGTCAAGGAAAATTTTACGAGGTTTTTGTGAAATCCCTGTTTATCCGGCTTTTCGCTGCTTTTCTGCCAGATACTGATTCAGCCCATCGAACAGCGTAAAGGCAACTTTCTGCTGATACTCGGTCGATTCCAACAGGGCAGCTTCTTCCGGATTGGATAAAAAGCCGCATTCTGCCATAACCGTTGGATTTTCACTGAAATAGCAGAGGAATAATTCTTTTCCGCACTGCTTGATTTCCCGTTTATTCTCCGGCTGAAGCTGGGCAACAAATGCATCCTGCAAGGCTTGTGCAAGGGTGCTGTTATCCCGATTGGTGCTGGAATAGAACATTTGTGCACCGCTGTAAGCGGCATCTGTGAATTGATTCTGGTGAATGGAAACACAGACCGCCGGGTCATATTCATTGAACAATGCCAGTCGATGATCCATGTCAGAGCTTTTCTGATTGGCGATTCCCTCAATGCCCTCTTCATGAATGGAACGGTCTGTATCTCGGGTAACAACAACCGTGTAGCCCTCCATTTGCAGCATTGCCCGCAGATGGAGCAGGATTTCCAGATTGATGCCCTTTTCGGATACGCCATTCACGGAGGTGCAGCCGCCATCCATACCGCCGTGTCCGGCATCTAATACAATGGTGGGCGGTTCATAAGGGGGACGGGTCGCAAGCGTTTGTACAGCTTCTTCTGCTTTCTGTCCGCCAAAATAGACCGCTGTCACCCCACAGACACAGGCAAGCACCACAATGACGGATTTTCGGAGAACCAACTTTGTCAATGATTTCATATAGCGTTCCTCCCTATCACTCGTTATTCCATCTTATGAAATCTCGTGTGGAATTATACGCCATCTGCCTTGTCCATTCCTCAGAACGACACAATCAGCTGCATTTTAAAGGCTTCTTCTCCATATAGGATTCCCGAAAAAGCACGCATTATTCTACATCTACATGCGGCAATTCTAAATATCCCTGAACCTGCAAAATAAACCGCATCAAAATCGTTGTATCCCGTTCTGTCAAATTCTGATCCATATTGACATCGGCGTTTTTCAGAGCTGTATCCGAAAGCGTCAGAACCTGTGCCAGATACTTATTCAGTGTAATGCCGTCTGCCAAATCTACAACACCATCCAAGTTGACATCGCCATAATTGATATTTTCCAGTGTGTCAGTTGTTGTGACTGTTGTGGCGGTCGTTGTGGTTGTGGAGGATGTTCCAGTGGTAGTCGTTGCAGAAGTTGTGGTTTCGCCGCTGTCGCCGGTCAACGTCAAAACGCCATAGCCTGCGGTGCTGGTGTAGCCCATACCGGTCAAGTCGTTCCAGTTGCTGATTGCAGTCCGCTTTCCATCGCCTGTTCCGTCATCGTTTACCTGCACATCAAAGCCGAGTACCTGTCCATTTTTGAACGGAGCGATTCCGAACGGAATTGCCATCTCTACCAGATAGCCCTTGTCCGTCTTTGCGGTTGCAGATACAAAACGGTCTGTGGAAAGTCCATCGGTAATCGTCTTTTCGTTGTCATAATTGACACGAGCCTGTAAATCATCGGTTTCGTAATAGTCCGTCTTGTGGTTGTTTTCATCGAAGAATACTTCTACCGTATCCTGTTCGTAAGCGTTTGCACTGGACTTGCTCAGAACTGGGTCGGTGACTTCTGTCAGGACATAGAGGTTGTTTTCATCCCAGAGCATCTTTGCCGTTCCGGTTGCACCATTGCCCACGCTGAAGGTGTTGACATCAATGGTCGGAGCATCGTCCCAAACAGAATCAATCGTTCCATCAATGGTCGGTGTGCCATAGGTAGCCGTTGCAGACTTCGGCTGTGCTTTCAGTGTCACAATACCGCAGGTTGGAACCATTTTCGTTATAATTCCATTTACCATGAACTGTTTAATGAAGTCCATGTCGTTCCATGCATATAAAGAATGAAAATGAACATCTTCATAAGTGCCATCCGTTTTTTGTACATAAGCAGTCACATTGCTTTCTGCAACCAAATCCAGATAAACGGTACTGCCCGCTTTTCCGGTCAGCGGAACAGAAATGTCAATGCTATCCTTGCCATCAAAATCCGTTACCGTTTTCAACAGTTCGCCTTGCTGGTCAGTTGTGCTGCCATATACGGAAAGACTACTCAGTCCTGGGTCAAGGTTGGAAACCCGAATCACCAAGCCATCTGCATTCCAAGCAGCCTTGAATGTCATATCACTTGTAGAGGTGCTTTTGTCTGTGCTCAATCTTTGCAGTGTCTGCGGTGTCTGAATCGCAAATGCCTGCTCTAAATCTGCATCAGATGCGTACTGATAAGCGTTCATCGTCTGAATCTTTTCCACTTCGGAATCCGTATCAACAACGGCATAGTAGGACGGCTTTGCCTGATAATCCTTGTCGAACAGCAGCGGATAGCCGCCAATCCAGCTGGTGGAATCGGTAATGCCCCAGATGACAACTGCGGACAGGTTCACACCGGATGCTTTCATTTCCTTGTACATCTTAAAGCAATCCTGATACCGCTGTGCCAGTTCCAACTGGTCAGCTACGGCGTTGGATTTCTGGGAAACATCCAATTCGGTTACCTGAATTTCCAGCCCCAAATCCGAATAAGTCTGCATTGCCTTTTTGTATTGGTCAATGGTCGGTGTACTCATAGAGATATGCGACTGCATACCCATTCCATCAATCGTTCCGGCAGCAATCAGCGGCTTTAAAATATCGCTGACGATGTAGTTCATCTTGGCGGTGTTGTATTCGTTATAGTCATTATAGAACAGCTTGCAGCCAGCCGGTGCATATTTTCTTGCATATTCAAATGCCTTGAGAATATAGGACTGGTCGCCGTAAACCTGCACCCATGCAGACTGTCCGTCCTTGACATTGTTCGAGCCAGCCTCCCGAATCGTTCCGGCATCGGATGCCGCTTCGTTTACAACGTCCCATGCATAAAATTCTACATCCGGATATTCTTCTGCAAGCGTTGTCATCACATTTTTGATGTAGTTTTCCAGACGCTTGTTCATGGTGTCCTTGTCCACCCATGCACCGTCTGCTTCGTAATTTTCCTTGAAAAACCAGTCTGGTGTCTGGCTGTGCCATACCAATACATGACCACGAACCGGAATGTGATTCTTTGCTGCAAATTTCAGCAGCTTGTCTGCACTCTTGAAAGAAACCTGCGGGTTTGTATCATCGCCAGTCTGCTTGAGATATGCAATGCTTTCTGCCTGATTCAGAACGCTGTCCGGTTTCAGTTCGTTGCCCAGCGTTAAGCTGTTGTAATGCTTCAGAATCAAATCCTGAGAGGCTTTCTGTGTCAATTCGGAGTCGGTTGCTGCACAGCCCAGCTTAAATTCATCTGCATAGGCATCTTTCAACGGGGTCAAATCATCCTGAATGGCAGGGTCTGGCAGCTGCTTTCCGGTGCAGTCGTCAACATAGAAATCCATCAGGTCTTGTTCTGCTGCCGTGGGAACGTAACCCGTCTGAATATAGACTGCACAGTTTACAGCTCCCTCCGGAATCGTCAATTCGCTGCCGACATACGTCCATTCACCCTTGTTTGCCGTTGCGGTGGCAATGGTATAATAGTTTTCCTTGCCGTTCAGGTCATATTGCAGGTTGATGGAAAATTTCTGCTGGTCTGACCACTTGTCTTCGTTGTACATGACATAGCAGCCCAGAGAATAATATTTGCCGCTTTGCAGCATATCGGATTTGTTGATGCTTGCACCGTTCCAGAGCTGTGTTCTTCCGCTGATGAATAAGCTGTAGTCCCCGCTGTGGCTGGCAGTGTTCACAACGCTGGCGGTTGCAGAGCCTCTGCCCGTCCAGCCCTGTGCCGTTCCATCATCAAAATCATTGTTGTATTCGGTTGCATAGGAAACATCCACTTTTTCCCCGTTGACTGTAATATCATCAATGTAATAGCACTGGTCGGTGTTTGCTCCCGGCATTTCCACATATAGAATGATGTTCGTGACGTTCTCCGGAATGGAATAACTGCCCGTCAACTGTGTCCATTCGCCTTTCTTGGCACTGACATTCTTGATGTCCTTGTACTGGTCTTGTCCGCTGCTGTCGGTGTAAAGCAGCTTCAATGCCATGTTCTGATAATCGTTCCCATCTGCAAACATAGCATAAGCAGAAAAGGTATAGGTCTGCCCCGGTACGGCAACGCCGGACAAGGAGCAGCGAGGTGCACCCCAGCTTGCGGTGCGGTCAAAGACATACAGCGAACTATCCCCACTGTGTGCATAATCGGACGTAATGGAAATGGTCGAGCCAACGCCTTTCCATGCTCCATAGCCGTCTTCAAACGTGCTGTTCATCAGCTCTTCCGGTGCAGCCTGTACCGGAACGGCAATTACAGTGCTTGTGATTGCCAAAGCTGCCGCTGCTGCGAGAGCAGCCATGCGATGTTGTTTCATTTGTAAAATTCCTCCTTTTTCGTGTTGAACTATTGCTATGAAACTATTTTCCTGTTTCTATCGAAAGTATAGCAGAATTTCACGAAAAAGTCAATCATTCTTGCAAAAAATCTGTATGATTGATTCACAAAATACACATTGCATCGCCAAAGCTGAAGAAGCGATACCGTTCTTTTACGGCAACATCATAGGCGTGCATCGTTTTTTCATAGCCCAGCAACGCCGATACCAACATAATCAAGGTGCTTTCCGGCAGGTGGAAATTGGTCACCAGTCCATCCAATACTTTAAACTGATAGCCCGGATAGATGAAAATATCCGTGTAACCATCTGCTGCAACCAATTTTCCATCGTGTTCCGTGGCAACTGCTTCCAGCGTCCGGCAGGAGGTCGTTCCAACGGCAATTACCCGTCCCCCATTCTGCTTGGTCTGCAAAATCTTGTCAACGGTTTCCTGTGGGAGGTGATAGTGTTCGCTGTGCATCTTGTGTTGCAATACATCATCCTCTTTGACCGGACGGAATGTCCCTAACCCAACGTGCAGCGTTACAAATGCCGTTTCTACGCCCTTTTCTCGCAACGCTTGCAGCATCTCTTTGGTAAAATGCAAGCCAGCCGTCGGAGCGGCTGCCGAACCCAATTCCCGAGAATAAACCGTCTGATAGCGTTCTTTATCCTCCAGCTTCTTCGTGATGTACGGCGGCAGCGGCATTTGTCCGATTTCATCCAGCACTGTATAGAAATTTCCGTCACAGGAGAATTGCACAATGCGGTTGCCATCCGGCTTGACTTCTACGACCTCTGCCAGCAGCTTTCCGCCGCCAAATGAAAACTTCGTGCCGACTTTTGCTTTCTTGCCGGGGCGGCAGATAATCTCCCACAACTTATCTCCTTTCTGCTCCAGCAGCAGGAATTCAATAAATGTCCCGTTGTCTACTTTTTCCCCGTAGAGCCGTGCCGGCAGAACTCGGGAATCGTTCATCACCAGCAGGTCACCCTTTTGCAGGATGTCGCATAAATTATAGAAATGGCGGTGGGTAATCGCTCCGCTTTCCCGATCCACTACCATTAAACGGGAATGATCTCTGGGGGTAACTGGTGTCTGTGCAATCAGCTCTTCCGGCAAGTTGTAATAAAAATCTGATTTTTTCATGATGTTCTCCTAATTTTTTTCAAAATAATATTGACATACCACAGAAAAAATGGTATGATGGTTTTAAGATAGAGGTGCACTCTCGATGAGTATGCTCCGCCTGGGCAGACCAGCCTGTAAAATGCGGAACGGAAAGGTGCGAGTGCCGAAGAACAGAACGGGGGTCGATTCTGTTCTGGTTGCAGTGTTCCGAACAGGGCTGTAACTGTCATCGTTATGATGGAGCGCTATCGACATGAATCTCATGTCAACCTATCCTATTATAACGCATACTCTATCGGTTTTCAACCGGTTTTTTTTATTTTTAATGATTTTTTGGAGGATTCACAAATGAAACAGTGGAAAGTTGGTATCATCGGTGCAACAGGTATGGTTGGTCAGCGGTTTGCAACCTTGCTGGACGGTCATCCGTGGTTTCAGGTTGTCGCTCTGGCAGCCTCCCCTCGTTCGGCTGGCAAGACCTATGAAGCAGCCGTTGGCAGCCGTTGGGCAATGACAACCCCGATGCCGGAAACCATGAAGGACATGGTAATGCTGGATGCACAGGCTGATATCGAAAAGATTGCCGGCATGGTAGACTTCGTATTCTGTGCAGTTGACATGAAGAAGGATGAAATCCGTGCCCTCGAAGAAGCGTATGCAAAGGCTGAATGCCCAGTTGTTTCCAATAACTCTGCACATCGGTTCACACCGGATGTGCCGATGGTCATTCCGGAAGTAAACCCGGAACATCTGGACATCATTGCCAGCCAGAGAAAGCGGCTCGGCACAAAGAAGGGCTTTATTGCTGTTAAGTCGAACTGCTCGATTCAGAGCTATGTTCCGGCACTCTCTCCGCTGCGGAAGTATGGCATCAAGCAGGTTCTGGCTTGCACCTATCAGGCAATTTCCGGAGCAGGCAAGACCTTCCAGACTTGGCCGGAAATGGTTGACAATGTCATCCCGTTCATCGGCGGCGAAGAAGAAAAGTCTGAAAAAGAACCGCTGAAGGTTTGGGGCAAGGTAGAAGGCGACCAGATTGTTTCCACCGAAACACCGCTCATCACCACACAGTGCCTGCGTGTTCCGGTTTCGGATGGTCACACCGCTGCTGTATTTGTTTCGTTCGACCAGAAGCCGTCTAAGGAAGAGATCCTGAACGCTTGGAAGGAATTTGCTGGCGTTCCGCAGGAACTGGAATTGCCACACGCTCCAAAGCAGTTCATTCACTACTTTGAAGAAGACAACCGTCCGCAGGCAAAGGTTGACCGCAACCTCGAAGGCGGTATGGCAGTTTCTGTTGGTCGTCTGCGGGAAGATACCCTGTTCGACTACAAGTTTGTTTGCCTCTCTCATAACACCCTGCGTGGTGCTGCAGGCGGTGCAGTTCTGCTGGCAGAACTGTTGGCTGCAAAGGGCTATTTTGACTAAGTAAACTTTGATTTCTAACTTTTAATACGAACCAATTTGAAAGGAGCGTTTCCACCATGAAAAATACGATTTTTACCGGAGCTGGCGTTGCCATCATCACACCAATGTTGCAGGATGGTTCGGTAGACTTTGAAGGACTGAAGAAGCTGATTGATTTTCAGGTTGACAATGGCACGGATGCCATTATCATCTGCGGAACAACGGGCGAATCTTCCACGCTGAGCGATGAAGAACATCGGGACTGCATCCGGTGTGCAGTTGAACACACCCACAACCGGATTCCGGTCATTGCCGGAACCGGCAGCAACGATACCAAGTATGCCATTGAACTTTCTCGGGAAGCACAGGAACTTGGTGCAGATGGCTTGCTGCTGGTAACACCATACTATAACAAGTGCACCCAGCGTGGCTTGATTGCACATTATACTGCCATTGCAGACAGTGTTGACATTCCGATTATCCTCTACAATGTACCGAGCCGTACCGGCGTTGCCATTGATGTGGCAACCGTAAAGGCTCTGGGTCAGCACAAAAACATTGTTGCTGTGAAGGAAGCTTCCGGTAACATCGGCTACACGGCAAAGCTGGCTGCACAGTGCGGGGATTTGGTTGACATCTACAGCGGCAACGATGACATGATTGTTCCGATTATGTCCCTGGGCGGTAAGGGCGTTATTTCCGTTCTGTCCAACGTCATGCCGAAGGAAACCCACCAGATGACACAATATTGTCTGGAAAATAACTTTGCTGCTGCTGCAAAGTTGCAGCTGGAATACCTGAACCTGATCAACAAGCTCTTCATCGAAGTCAACCCGATTCCGGTCAAGGATGCTCTGAATCAAATGGGAATGCCGTCCGGCCCGTGCAGAATGCCGCTGTATGAAATGAGCGACGAACACAAGGCTGCTCTGCATGATGCCCTTGCTGCACACGGCTTGGTTTAATCCTGCCGTTCCCACAAAAACAAAGGATGTGAAATCATGACAAAAATTGTTTTATGCGGTGCAAACGGAAAAATGGGGCACACCCTCGCTGGCTGCATTGCAAAACGGGAAGATTGCACGGTCATCGCTGGGATTGACAGCTACACCAAACAGTATGACAGCTTTCCAATCGTAGAAACTGCGGAACAGCTGCCGGAACAGCCGGATGTCATCATCGACTTTTCCAACCCGTCTTCTCTGGATATGCTGTTGAACTATGCGTTTACCCATCACGTTGCATTGGTACTGGCAACCACTGGTTACAGTGAAGCACAGATTGCACAGATTCACACAGCAGCCGAACAGATTCCGGTCTTTTTCACCTTTAATATGTCCTTGGGCATTAACCTGCTGGTCGAATTGGCAAAGCGGGCAACTGCCATTCTGGGTGACCAGTTTGACATTGAAATCGTGGAAAAGCACCACAATCAGAAAATTGATGCACCGAGCGGCACGGCAATCATGCTGGCAAATGCCATCAATGAAGTGAAAGACAATCGGTATCACTATGTCTATGACCGCCATGCTCGCCGCATGAAGCGGGAAAAGAACGAAATCGGCATGCACGCCATTCGTGGCGGCACAATTGTTGGCGAACACGATGTGATTTTTGCCGGCAACGATGAAGTGATTACCCTTTCCCACAGTGCAGCATCCAAGACCGTCTTTGCAGAAGGTGCTGTAAATGCTGCCGTTTTCCTCAGCGGAAAACCGGCTGGACTGTACGACATGAAACAACTGATTGAACAGTCTTAACGGCTGAAACAATCTGATTAAAAAAGAAACCGGATTGGTTCGTTATCAAATCGAACCAATCCGGTTTTCTTTCTGTCCAGAAACTTGTTATTCTGCGTTTTTCAACGCTTCGCCAAGCGGAACTTTCTTTACTTTTCGATTTTGCAGGAATGCAATGACTGCATATCCGCAAATACCCAATATCACCATCTTTACAAAAACATAAAACGGAACATAATATTCCAGCCACCCCGGATAATCTGCAAAGACCTGAATACAAACATATTTCATGATGTAATGACAAATTGGAATCGTCAGAATCATGGAAGCGATTACAACAATCGAAGTTGGCAGGACGTAAAGCCCATTGATTTCCGAATTGCGATAGCCCAAAATCTTTGTCATGGAAATGGACTGTGCATTCTTTTCAATGATAATCTTCGACAGCAGGTAGACAATCAGCATGAACATGATAATGCCAAAGACATAGAAGATTGCCATCATGTTACCCATGGAAACTTTCAGCTGACGAGAAGTCTTTGTCATATCGTCTACGGTAATGACGGTTGCAATGTATAGATCATCAATATCTGTAATTTCTGTATTGCTGAAATACCCATTGAAGGAATCTGCATCGAAATCAAAGGTCTTGTTGAACTGTTCCTGCGGCATAAAGATGGCAATCGCTGCCGGATAATCATAAACCCCATCCACATGGAATGTATATTCCTTGTCCCCATAGGATTCCTTGACGGTGATGGTATCGCCTTCTTCAATGTTCAACTTGTTGGCGTATGCAGTGGAAATGATAACACCATCATCTTTCGTTTTCCAATCCAAATCTAAGTACGCACTGTCTGACTGAATGCCATAAACGGAAACTTCTTCACTCTTCTTGCCGTTCTCTTCCAGCGTTTTCAGAGAAGTTGCACTATATTTTTCTGCTTCTTCATTTTCAGTTTCCTGCGGTGCTTTCAAGAGATACTGATAATCTGCAATCATATTGCTGGTAATCTGCTCCTGAAAATGGTCTAACATCGGTTCAAACATAAAGCCGAACATCAAAATAAAGTTTGCGAACAAAATCCCAATCACAATCGTGATGTAGTTCGGCAGGTTCTGGAAAATGACACGAATCCGAAACCGCTTTAAAATACCAATCTTGCTGTTCAGGCGGAATGCTTTCTTCTTCTGATGCCGTTTCAAGTCCCGACGAATGAATTTCAACGGGGACAGGCTCAGCTTGTTCATCAGAACAAACAGGTTCATCAGGAACATCAAAATCAGCGGAATAACGGTCGTCTTTACAAACGCATCTGCACTCCAGATGGTCACATAGGTTGGCAAGCTGTAACTGCCGTAGTACATGGAGGCTGCAAAGTCTTTCAATGCGGTATATCCTAAGATGTTTCCGATCAATGCCGCTACCAGCATCACCAAAAGCGGCATCGTCAAATAGTGCCGAATCAGTTCTCCTTTGGTGTAGCCGGATGCTCGCAGCGTTCCGATGACATTCGCTTCTTTGGAAATCGTGTTGCTGGTTGTAATCGCAAAGACAAACGCAATAATCAACACTACAATATATAAGAATACGGTAATGCCTGCATTGTCGCCCTTGATGTCATCACCCGTGAACTGAATCGCCTGATTCGTATACTGTGGAATGTAGTTGGTGACAGCATTCATGGAAGCGGTTGCATCTGCACTTAACGCCTCTAAGAAATCATCGGACTGTTCTTTTGCAGCATTGTCATCTTTCGGCGGATTGTCATAAATCCACGAATAACGATAATGTAAGTGTGCTGTGCCAAATGCATCGAAAGCATCATCGGTTACAATCGCAACACCAAACTTTACCGCATCAAACATCATGTCAGACGCACTGGAAAAAAGTGCACTGTAATCCGACAAGGCAACCAGTCCGCTGATGGTAAACGATTTGTCTTTCAACGTCAACGTATCGCCAATTTGCAAATCGTTGTTATCTGCATACATACGGTCAATTGCAATTTCAGAGTCTGTAGCAGGAAATTCCCCGTCCATCAGACAAATCTTGTCGACTTCTTTCCGGTTCTTGAAAATCCGGAGCGTACTGTCTACTTCCTTGGTGTCATATTCCAAATAATAATTTGGATAGATGGAAACGTCTTCATCGTCCTCGATGGTTTTTAGCAGGTCATCGCTGCCCTCTGCATAGAGTTCAAAGTTTCCGTCTTCAATGTTGTATTTATCGAAGCTCTCATCGTATGCCTTTGACATACTCGAAGCCGCCACAATAAACCCCGATACAATGGAAATCATCCCTGCAAGGAAGATGAATAAAACAATGTATTTTCCAATCTCGCTTTTTAATTCCCGTGGCAACCGTTTGTTCAGAGGATTTCTCATCAAAATACCTCCTTACCATTCCAGTTCCGCAGCCGGAATCTTTGTTTGATTGACCGTATTGGTACGAATCATCCCATCTCGCAGCTGTACCACACGGTCTGCCATGTTTTTAATCGCATCGTTATGGGTAACCATGATAACGGTATTGCCGTATTTTTTGTTGACGGTTTCAATCAAAGATAAGATTTCTTTGGAGGTGTGATAGTCCAGTGCACCGGTCGGCTCATCGCAAAGCAGAATATCCGGATTTTTGACAATGGCTCTACCGATAGCGGTTCGCTGCTGCTGCCCACCAGAAAGCTGATTCGGCAGCTTGTGGCGGTGTTCATAAAGCCCCAGCGTTTTCAACAGGTCATCCACATTCAATGGATGGTCGCTTAAATATGCCCCCACTTCTACATTTTCTTTGATATTCAAGTTTGGAATCAGGTTGTACATCTGGAAAATATATCCAAGATGTTTCCGCCGATACAGCGTCAACGTCTTTTCATTCATATCAGCTGTCTTTTCCCCGTCAATCGAGATGTAACCACTGTCGGCGTTGTCAATGCCGCCGATGATGTTTAACAGGGTGGATTTTCCGCTGCCAGATGGGCCTAATAGCACACAGATTTCCCCTTTTTCAATGGAAATATCAATGCCCTTTAAGACCTCCACACGGCTTTCTCCCTCACCAAAGTGCTTTTTGATGCTGCTGATTTCAAGAAACATGCTCATCCTTCTTTCTGATTGTCGTAGTACGTTGCTTTTTGGTTAGGATAAACTAACCATGATTCATCATAGCACTTTTTGAAAAAATTGTCAAGCAAAAAAATCCATTTCCAGATAGTTCGTAAATTGTAACAGCTTTCCGAATATTTCATGATACTTTTTATGCAAATTATCGTTCTATTTGTTCTGGCGATTGTATCAATAAGACCGGAATTCCCACCTGTTTGGCTGCTTGTATCTTCTCCGGCACGCCGCCTCTTGCTCCGCTGTCTTTGGAAATCAAAACAGAAATCTGATGCTCCTGCAAGTAGGCAACCGTTTCTGCTACAGAGTATGGCGGCATTACAAACCAAAACGTCGCCGGAACGGCTGCAGCTGCCTGTCGGGAGGCGGCTGTATCTAACACCCGTGCAAATGCCCGATGGGAAAAATCGGGCACAGCTGCTGCATAAAACGGCAGCGTTTGAATGCCAACTGTAAAGAACAAGTTTCCCGTGCACGAACAAAGCCAATCTGCGGCAGCTTCTTTGCTAGAAACAACGTGCAGCTTCTCATAATCATAGTGCAAGGTTGGGCGGGAAATGCGAGTATAGGGAATCTGCTTTGCCTGACACACTGCCTTGACTGTTTCCGTTACCACAACTGCAAACGGATGGGAGGCATCTACCACTTCATCAAATCCGGTGAGTGCCTCCGCAAAGCCAGCAGCATCCAACCGCCCAACGTGTACGGTGCAGTTCGTTCCGGATAAAATTTCTTTCCCGTAAGGCGTTGCCACAAATGCCGTCACAGAATCTGTTTCCGGCAGGGAGCGAATCCAATCCGTTGCATCACTCGTTCCGGCAATTACGGCAATCTTTCGCTGCTTCATACGTTATACCCTCTTGGTGTAATCATCTTTCCATTTTTTAGATAGGTCTGTGAATTTCCAATCAAGACCACACAAAACATATCGACTGGTTCCTCTTTCAGTTTGGAAAGTGTGGTGAACCATGCGGTCTGGTCGGGTCTTCCAGCGTTTCGGACAATGCCAACAGGCGTATCGGGAGCACGATAAACAGCAATGCGGTCAGCTGCATCCGCTAAATAGGTTGTCCGTTTTTTGGACTTCGGATTGTACAGGCAGATGACAAAATCCGCTTCCGCTGCACAGGTGATTCGCTTTTGAATCAGAGAAAGCGGTGTCATTAAGTCGCTCAAACTAATCACAGCAAAGTCATGCATCAGCGGAGCACCTAAAATCGCAGCGGCTGCACTGGCAGCAGTCACCCCCGGTACTGCAATCACTTCTACATCTGCCTGCTCTGCTGCAATCACTTCCAATAAAATGCCGGTCATGCCGTAAATGCCACTGTCCCCACTGGAAACCAGTGCAACGGTTTTCCCCTCCAATGCAATCGAAACTGCCAGCTTGCAGCGGTCAATCTCCTGCCGCATCGGCGTAGAACAAAACTGCTTATCTGGGAACTGCTCCTGTAATAACTGAATATAGGTCGTATAGCCCACGATCACATCGACAGTTTCCAGTACCGAAACGGCTTGTGTGGTCATATGCAAAACATCGCCGGGACCGAACCCGACTGCATAAATGGTTGGCTGCATGAAAAATTCCTCCTTATAAAACAATGGGCTGCAATTCACAGCGGCTGGCTGCCAAGGTGACACCCGGATATTTTACTTTTCTGGTCAAAATCGTACCCTTTCCGGCTGCCAAATAGCTGCACGCCTCGGAAACAGATGGCAGCCCTGTCACCTGTTGCACAAAGGCAGAGGCTTCAAACAAATCTCCACAGGCTCGAATGTCTGCATCCGGTACAATTTGCAGCGGAATGTGATACGTTTCACAGAGCTGTAAAATGGCTGGTTCTGCCTGCTTTCTGGAGATGGTTGCCATCGCTTTTATCGAATCGCAGGCATATTGATATGTTTTCAAGAACTCTAAAAAACAGGTTTTTAGGTGCACAAACGGAATCGCTTTCTTGCAGCCCACACCAATTACCAAATCCTTTGGACGCAGGTATAATGTTGGCAGCGTTTCCGGCTGTGTTTGGGTGCGGTCAGAGATGACCACCTTTCCGGCAGAGTTTGCCTGCTCTGACATGGAAATCTGTGGAAACTGCTCTGCTCCGGTAACTGGCAAATCAGATTGCAGCCAGATTGATTTTCCATCCAGCAATGCACCGCTGATTTGTTTCAGAACGGAGATGTTCTCAATTGCAAGATGATTGTTCTTTGCCACTTCGTCAAAGGCAAGCTGCCCTTGCAAATCGGTTGCAGTGGTAATCACAGGTTCTGCGTGCAAAAATGCTGCTATTTTTCGTGTCCAGTCATTCGCTCCGCCCAGATGTCCGGAAAGCAAACTAATCACATACCGCTGGTCTTGACTCACCACCAAAACCGCTGGGTCAGTGCATTTCGTCCGCAAGAGCGGTGCAAGTTTTCGGACGGCAATTCCAGTTGCCAAAACAAAGACCAACAAGTCTGCTGCCTGAAAATCCTGTGCAAGGATTGCATCGGTAAATGCTTCTTTTCCCCGCAGGATTCCGCCGAATTGCTGTTGCAGCGGTTCGGCAATCTGCTTTCCAGCTGCGGTCAAATAGTAATAATAGTTCATGATTCGATGCCTTTCCGGTATTCGTGCGTAAAGGTCTTATCATAGAGTTTTGAGAGAGCGTAAGTGTCCCCCAAAAATTCCCCAACCAGTACCAATGCAGTTTTCTGAATGCCAGCTGCTTTTACCTGCTCTGCAATCGTTTCCAGTGTTCCAGTTACAAGCTTCTGGTCTGGCCAGCTTGCCTTATAGACTACCGCAACCGGTGTTTGCAAAGGATAGGAAGTGGACAACCGCTGTACCAACTCCGCAATTTGTCCAACAGACAGAAAAATCACCATGGTTGCTTGATGGGCTGCCAGCGATTCGATTTGTTCTCGCTCCGGAACAGGCGTTCTGCCTGCCATACGGGTCAAAATCACCGTCTGGGAAACATCCGGCAGCGTGTATTCTTTCTGCAAAGCCGCTGCTGCTGCCAAAAATGAACTTACTCCAGGCACAACTTCATGGGCAATTCCCATTTGGTCTAATGCATCCAGCTGTTCCCGAATCGCACCATAAATCGACGCATCGCCTGTGTGTACCCGAACGGTTGTTTTTCCGGCTTGTTCTGCCTGTTTCATAACCGCAAGCACTTCTTCTAATGTCATGCCAGCACTGTCATAGACCACGCTTTCCGGCTTTCGGTCTGCCAGTACTTCCGGATTCACCAACGAACCTGCATAAATCAAAACATCTGCATGGTCAATCAGCCGCTTTCCTTTGATGGTCAATAATTCTGGGTCACCTGCTCCAGCTCCTACAAAATAAACCATTGTTTCTGTTTCCTTTCTCTATTTGCTCTGCGGATGGCGGATGATGAGGGTGGTAAAATAAGAGGTTGGTTCTGCGGTTGGCGTTCCAATCCATTCCCCTTCCATGCCGATATTTTGCAGCATGGTAGTATGTTCCAGCAGCTGCCGTTCCTGCAACAGGGGAACAAGCCACGGCAACGCTTTTCCGGCTTTCATCAGCACCAATGTGTCGAACTGCTCCAATGCCTGTTGAATGGTTTCCGGTGCTGCTCCGCCCGGCAAAACCGTCAAGGATTCCTGCCGTTCGCATAAGCTGCACTTTGCCTTTGCTGCTCCGGCAGAAAAGGCAGAGATACCAGCAACCACTTCCGTTGCATAGCCATCTTCTTCTAATACCTGCTGCACATAAGCAGCCGTGCTATAAATCGAAACATCGCCCAGTGTTACCATTGCCACCCGTTTCCCAGCTTGCAGGCAATCTCGTACAGGCTGCAACAATTCTCCCCGTAACCGCTCCCGATAGTCTAAATGCTTTTGCATGGGAAACAGCAGCGGAATGATTTCTTTTCCGTCAAATGAAACCACTTGTTCTGCAATACGTGCCGCTGCGGACGGTTCGCCTGCTCTTGTAATGGGTGTTACCAGTACTTCTGCCGTTTCTAACACTTGCTTTGCTCGCAGTGTCAAGTCCAGCGGTTCTGTTCCAACCCCGACCGCATAAAAAATTCCTGTTTTCATGATGATTTCCCTCCTGTACAAGCAAATAACAGCACTGGATGATAGGGCTGCAAGACGTGATACCGCCCTACTTTGCGACTCTGTCCGCTGAAAACCGGAATGATTTCCAGCTGCGGTGCATCTTGCAACAATTGTGTGACTTCCGCCTGTGTTTCCAAGGTCACGGCACTGACGACCAGCCGCACGGGTTTTGGCAGCTGTTGAATCTGCCGCAAAATCTCCGGAAATGCTCCGTTGCTGCCACCAATAAAAATACAATCCGGAACGGGCAGTTCCGAGAGAACGGTTTCAGCTCGTCCTGCAAGAACTGTTACATTTTCTGCTTGCAAATAGGCACAGTTCTGTCGCAAGATGTCCAGTGCTTGTTCCTGATATTCTACCGCATAAACCTGCCCGTAAGGGCAGCACTTTGCACAGGTAATGGAAACGCTGCCCGTTCCAGCTCCCAAATCCCATACAATCGAATCTGGCTGCAATCGCAGTTTACTGATAATCACTGCCCGCACTTCTTCTTTTGTCATCGGTGCACCATTTCGCAAAAAGGCATCATCCGGCAAAAATCCAGCTGTTCCAACGGGTTTCGGGTTTGGATTTCGGACAGCCGTCACACAGAGTGCTGGATTTTCTGCGGAACAGAATTGTTCCGGTGTGCCGCTCCAGGTCTGTTCGGTTTCATAGGTCAAGTCTGCACCAATATACATCGTGGTATCAGAAAGCTGATACTGACAGAGTGCCTGTGCAATCTGCCGAACGCCATCTTTTGCAGAGCAGAAAAAGAATGTCAATGCATGCTGAGCAACCGCACACGCAATCGAACCGGCTGTATAGGGCTTCCCGTGCAGGCTGCTGATGAACGCATCTTCCATTGTCAACCCAAACTTTGCCCCGAGTAATTGCAGCGAACCAATCCCCGGAATTACGGTGATTTCCCAATCTGGATACCGATTCCGAACCGTTCGATAAAAGCTATAGAGTAAAGGGTCGCCGGAAACCAAAATTGCAACCGAATCGGTTTCCAGCAGGGTTGGCAGCTGCTCCAATAAGGTTGATAATTGTTTCATGGGAATCTGTTTCTTTCCGGCTGCCAGCTTGAGAAACCGCTCCGAGGCAATCATACAATCCGCCTGCTCTAACACCTGCTTGGCAAGGGGCAGCAAATAGTCCGGCTGCCCACTTCCGCCACCAACCAACCATAATTTATGCATCCTGACACCACGCCTTTCCAACTTTTGATACTTGTTCTGTTTCTGCCAATACCGTTCCAGTGCGGTCTAATAGAATCAATCCGATTTGCATCGTTCCATGCGTTCGCTTCTGGCAATTCTCTAACGCTGCCTCTGCAATGCTCTGCCAAACAACATCAGAAAATGGCATCTTTGTAAGCCGTTCCTGCATTTCTGTGGTGGTGTTGCAAGCATACAGCTGTTGAATTTGTGCTGTGGTCGCCCCAGCAAGTGCAGCATGCGTGCAGAGAATTTCCCGTTGTCCGCCTGCGGTGTGGCTATGCAGATAGAAAATATTCGCTGCTGGTTTCATCAGCTTTCCGGCAACGCCTGCCAGCAATAGCGTCTGTATCCCAAATTCTTCGGCACAGTCCAGCAGATACCCCAAATAATTGCTGCACAATACAATTTTTCCGGCATATTTATAGCGTTTTTTCAGGTAGGTTTCCCCAGCGTAGCCCGTCACCAACGCACACGCTGTTCCATATTCTGCCCGACACATGGACAACTCCAACCGCAGCGACTCTCGCACTGCCTCTTCACTCATCGGACGAACGACACCCGTTGTTCCTAAGATGGAAATTCCTCCAACAATGCCCAATCGCCCATTAAATGTACGTTCTGCAATCTGTTCTCCGTTTGGAACGGAAATGGTTACGATGGCACTGCGTGTTCCAATCGCCGACCGCACTGCCTCGGTAATCATCGTTCGGGGCACGGGATTGATGGCAGGTTCTCCAACAGGAACACGCAAACCCTTTTTTGTGACGATTCCAACCCCTTCGCCAGCTTGAAACGTCACTGCTCCGTCTGTTGTTCCAATTTCTACCTTGGCACAGACCAAACAGCCGTTGGTCTGGTCGGGGTCATCGCCAGCATCTTTCCGAATGCCGCAAATCGGGGCTTCCTGCGGTTCGACCGCAAGGGAAAGCGGCTTGCCCGATGGCAGCGTGTATGCAATTCGCTCCGGACAAGTTCCAGTCGTCTGCCAGAGCACCGATGCCAGAGATGCAGCAGCTGCACAAACACCCGTGGTATATCCCTCTCGCAATGGTTTCATGCCTGCTGCTCCCATTCTTCCAAAATCTGATAAATCTTTTTCGTGTCCAGATGTTCCCGAATTGCATCTGCCAGCTGATTGTATTGCCGTTCTTTCTCCTGTTGAAAATCCCGTACGGGGGACAGTTCTTCTGCTCGTCCAGTCTGTTTCCGGAGCAGTTGCAGCAGGGCTGCTGTGGTTTCTGCTGTATCAAAAAATCCATGCAAATACGTTCCAGAAACCGTTCCGGCTTCGTTGCAGTAACCGTTTAATGTGCCGTCTGCTCGCCTGGTAAATGGTATCGCATGGCTGCCGGCAATCGACCGCCCCATATGAATTTCATAGCCCGTAATTGCACTTCCTGCCAGCGGTGCAAATATGCCGGATGGCTCTGCAATCGTCCCTTGTACTTGCTGCTGGTGCTTTTGGGGTTGGAAAATGGTTTCCATGTCCAACAGTCCCAGCCCTCGCAGGCTGCCGCCACCCTCGGTTTGGTCGGGGTCGGAAACCTGCTTGCCCAACATCTGAAAGCCACCGCAGATTCCAAACAGCAAGCAGCCTTTTTCATGCAGTTTCAAAATGGCTGCTTCTAAGCCGCTCTCTCGTAGCCATCGTAAATCGGAAAGCGTGTTTTTTGTTCCCGGCAAAATCAACAAATCCGGTGTGCCCAACTCTGAACGGTGCGTAACATAACGGACAGAAACGCCCTCGATGCCGGACAATGCTGCAAAATCGGTAAAGTTTGCAATGCGGGGCAATCGAATCACAGCGATATCCAGTCCTGTTCCATCGGCTGTTTGCACAGATAACTGCTCCGCAAGGCTGTCCTCTTCCTCTAAATGCAAGGGCAGATATGGCAGCACACCCAACACCGGAACGCCTGTCAATTCTTCCAGCATTGTCAAGCCACTCTCTAAAATGCTGATGTCCCCACGGAATTTATTGATGATAATGCCCTGAATCCGGCGGCGTTCCTCCGGTCGCAGCAGGGCAATCGTTCCATAGAGCGAGGCAAACACACCGCCTCGGTCGATGTCGCCCACGACAATCACGGGCGAATCCGAAATGGCAGCCATGCCCATATTGACAATATCCACATCTCTTAAATTGATTTCTGCCGGACTGCCAGCCCCTTCTAATACAACAATGTCATATTCTTCTGCCAGCGATTCATAGGCGGTGCGAATCTCCGGAATCAGTTCCTGTTTTCGCTGGTAATATTCTTTCGCCCGCAAGTTGTCATAAACTTTCCCGTTCACAATCACCTGCGAACCGGCTTCGCTGGTTGGCTTTAAAAGAATCGGATTCATGCGAATATCCGGTGCAATGCCAGCTGCTTCCGCCTGCATGACCTGTGCCCGTCCCATCTCCAGTCCGTCTTTGGTGATATAGGAATTGAGTGCCATGTTTTGCGATTTAAACGGGGCAACCCGATAGCCATCTTGATGAAACATCCGACACAGCCCAGCAGTAACAACGCTTTTTCCGGCTGATGACATCGTTCCAACTACCATAATGGACTTTGCACGCATAGAAAATGCCTCCTTTCTGGTTATAAACAAGCTTTTAATGCCTGTAACAAAATCTGATTTTCTGCATGGCTGCGAATCGCTGTACGGTAGTACGTCGCATCCAACCCCACATAATTCTCACAGTGCCGAATAAGAATGTGCCGATGCAGCAACCGTTCCTGCAAGTCCGTACAAGCTGCACGGAAAAAGACAAAATTCGCTGCTGGTTTCCAGACTTGCAGCGTTGGAATGGCTTGCAAAGCATGATAAAAAGCAGGCTGTTCCTGCTCTAAAAAGGTCTGAAATTGCTGCTGGTAAGCAGTATCCTGCAAGGCAGCGATTCCGGCAGCAGCTGCCAGCGTATTCACCGACCAAGGCTGTCCAGTCTGACGAACTTTTTTGATCAAGGCAGTATCTGCACAAACGCCATATCCCAACCGCAAACCCGGAATGGCAAAGCGTTTCGTCAGCGATTTCAAGAAAAAAACATTCGGATACGCTGTGCAGCTTGCAAGCAAAGAGGCTTGCTGTGCCTCGCTGGTCATGTCGCAAAAACATTCATCCAATATCACCCGAATGCCATTTTGCAAGCAGCAATCCAGAATGGGAAGCAACTGGCTTTTTTGCAGCAGTGTTCCAGTCGGATTGTTGGGGTTGCAGAGCATCAGACAATCATATTGCCCAGTTTGCAATTCTGACAAAATCACATCGGTTAGCGTCAAATTCGGCGACATCTGCCAGTGTATCACGGAACAGCCGATTTCCTGCAAGGCAGTTTCATATTCTAAAAAAGATGGAACAGGCAACAAGGCTCGTTTCGGATGCAGACACTGCAACGCCCGAAAGAGCACATCTGCCCCACCATTTCCGCAGACAATTTGCTCCGGCTGCAATGCATGATGGGTTGCAATCGCCTGCGTCAAGGCAGTCTGCTGTGGATCTGGATAGTGCACCAAGGTGGGAATGGCAGCAGAAATCGCCTGCTTGACCGACTCCGGCACACCAAACGGGTTGATATTGGCGGAAAAATCCAGTAAATCCGGTGCATTTGTTTGTTCGGTATAGATGTTTCCACCATGCTGCATGGATGTCATAACTTCCCTCCTATCACAGACTGAGCCACAAGAGCAGACCGCCCACCAATCCGGCAAACAGCAGGCTGCTCCCGAACAGCAGTTTGTTCGCAGTCAAAATATCGGTTGGCTGTGCGTGTCTGGTTGCATCGCCAATTGTTGGCTTTTCTACTACTTTTCCAAAGTAAACATGTGTTCCGCCTAGCTGAATCCCCATTGCCCCAGCGGCAACCGATTCTGTTTGTGCGGAGTTTGGGGAAAGATGCTTCCGCCGATCTCGCAAGTAAATCTGCAATGCCTGCTTTCCGTCCAACCGTAGCAAAACAGCGGTTGTCATCATCAGCCATGCGGAAATGCGAGCCGGCAGCCAGTTCCAAAAATCATCCAGCTTTGCAGCGGCTTTTCCAAAGTATTCATAGGTTTCATTGCGGTATCCCACCATGGAATCCAGCGTATTGACGGCTTTATAAAAAAATCCCAGCGGAACACCGCCCAAAAATAAATAGAATAACGGTGCAATTTCTCCATCGGATGTGTTCTCTGCAACCGTTTCCACACACGCCTTTGTCACCTCTTCTGCGGAGAGTGTCTGCGTTTCCCGTCCCACCAGCCACGAAAGCTGCTTTCGGGCAAGCGGTAAATCCTCCGCCTGTAATGCACGATAAACTTTCTTGCTCTCTGTCGCCAGACAACGAGCTGCTAAAATCTGATAGCACCAAAATGTATGCACGGCAAACCACAGCCAGAAAGAAACCCGATAGCAAAGCCACAGCACCAGCAACGAAATTCCAGCACTGAGCAACGGGATTCCAATTGCTAAAATCACACCGGCAGCCGTCAAGCCGCTGGGTGTTTCCGGAAACCATTTCCGCAACTGTTTTTCTGCTGCGGAAATGCCCTTTCCCATCCAGACCACCGGATGCGGCAGCCAATACGGGTCGCCAAAACAAAAATCCAGCAGGACACCCAATAGAATGCTGCTGACAACACCAACCCCTATCATGGCTGTGCTCCTGTCCGCAGCTGCATGGAAAGTCCGCAGAAAATCCGTTCGACCGTTTCCGCTTGTGCGGCAAGCTGGGCGTTCATCCGTCCGACTGCCTCTCTCCACTGTCGGTCTTCTGCGGAAATCGGCACTAATCCGCAGCCAACCTCTTGCGTAATCAAAATGCAATCCTGCCAGTTCGGAATGGCTTCTTGCAGCAAGGTCAACGGGGCTTTGTTCTGTTGCAGTGCCTGCGAAACAAGTGCTTCCAGATGATAAAGAATTGTCTGCCCGTTCCATTCAGAAAGCGGCCGTGCTGCACAGTCAAACACATCCGCCCTGTTTTTGTGATAGGTCTTTAAGGCGTAGGATAACCGCCCCTGTGCATACCCACCGAAAATCAAATGCATGAAATTCCTCCTAACAATGCCACGATGCCCAACCAAGCGGTTTCACATAATACTAGAAAATATCCTGCCAAATCGCCCGTTACGCCGCCAAACTGTTTCTTCTGCATGCGGGCATAATACCAAAAAATCAGCCCTGCCACGGCACAAGCTGCCACGCCCAGAAGCCGATAGCATCCCATGCATCCAACAGCGGAAAGCAGACTGATGACAATCAGTGCTGTTCCAACTCGTTTTCCGGCATATTCTCCGAATGTCTTAACCAGCGAACTGGTCGGTGTACACGGAAACCGTGTAACAGAAATCCCACTCAAACAACGGGACAGCCAAAATCCACCTGTCAGCAGCCCAATAATCAAGCGATTCTGTTCGGTATAAATCTGAGCATAAGCGGCAACCTGCACCAACAATACCAAAATAACAGCAAATACTGCAAATGGGCCACAGTTTGGGTCTTTTAAAATCCGTAGCTTTTCCTCCATGGGTCGGCGAGAATACAGGGCATCTGCGGTATCACAGAAGCCATCCAAATGAATGCCGCCTGTAATCCAGACATTCACCAACACCGCAAGCACGGCAAATAAATAGGCAGAACGATGCAGCAGCTGGCAGACTGTCCAGACGAGCCAAAGTCCACCGCCACAGAGCAGTCCAACAATGGGGAAAAATAACATTGCAAGCCGTAAATTTTTTGCGTTCCAGTTCAGGCACTTTACAGGCAAAGTGCTGTACATGGATAGGGCAATCAACAGCGACTCAAAGCATGATTTCATGAAAAAGTGACGCTCCTTTCCAGCAGATCGGAATCCCGCTGCATACTTCTATTACAACATCTGACCGACTTGCCAACACTTGATTGATGTTACCCAAATTTTGCAGATATTGCTGCATGGCAATATCATTCGGCACACGGTCGGTAAATACTTCATTGGTGACAATCACGACAGCATCCAGCTTTTTCTGTAAGGCTGCCATGCCATCTAGAATTGCTGTCACAGGGTCTTCCTGCGAACCGCCAAACTGTTCATTGGACAGCAAATTGCTGACGCATTCCAGCAATCCGCATCCGCCCTGCGGCAAAGTAGAAATCGTTTCCAACAGGTTTGTGGGAACTTCAACGGTTTGAAAGTCCTTTTCTGCTCGCTGTTGGCGATGTCGTTCGATTCTTCGGGCACATTCTGCATCCCATACCTGCATCGTTGCAAAATAATATCGTGGCTGAAAGGACTGGGCAACGGCAAGCTGTTCGGCAAGGCTGGACTTTCCGCTATTCGCTCCGCCGGAAATTAAAATCTGCATCCGGTGTTCCTCCTCTTCTGATACCTGCGGCACTGCTCCGCAAATCGCTGTGCAGCTTCTGGACAGGATGGAAAATACCAATGCGGAAATCCGGCTAAAATCGAGCCTTGCTGCTGCACCTCCAGCCATGTCCGACCATTTGGACGCAGCACAGAAAAAGCCGTGCCGTTTTCGGTACTATCTGCATAGTGGAAACTGTGTGCCCGTATCACAGCCCCCTTTTCTGCACAGAGCGTATCTTGCTGAGCCGTCATCGTGATATAGCCGAATCGGCAGAGGCGGTTGCCCATCGTTGCCGTTCCGGGCAATAGCCCTGCCATTGGAAAGCGATTGCCCTGTGCATCTTGTATGGACTGCTGCAAATATAAAAATCCGCCACACTCAGCGAAAATGGGCAGCTGTTTCTGAGCAGCTGCTCGCAGGCTCTCTAAAAATGCATGATTTCCTGACAGCTGCGGTAAATATAATTCCGGATATCCACCGCCCAAATAAAGCCCGTCTAACTGCTCTGGCAAAGCGGAATCCGTCAGCGGTGAAAAAAATACCAACTCTGCACCGTTTCGCTGTAACAACTCTAGATTTTCCGCATAGTAAAAGCAAAATGCGGCATCTTTTGCAACGCCTAACCGAAAAGAATGCGGCGGCATGGATGGCAGTTCCGGCAATGGCAACGGCGGTGCAGTTTCTGCCAACGCTTGCAGCCGTTCCAGTGCAATGGTTTTTCGGGCAGTTTCTCCCAGTAAATCAATCTTTTCTTGTAATGTGTCCACTTCTTCCGCTGTGTATAAGCCCAAATGTCGGCTAGGCAGCTGCACTTCCAACAACTCCGGCAAATAGCCATATACGGGCAATCCGGTTTCCCGTTCGATAATTTCTTGATAATAGGTTGCCATGCCGCTGCGAACTCGATTCAACAGAAATCCAGCAATGCGGTTGTGCGGTTCTAACTGCAAAAAGCCTTTGCAAATCGCAGCAACAGAACGCCCCATTTTCTGCGGATTTACAACCAATACCGCTGGCGTTTCCAGCCACTGCGAAACGGTGTAGGCACTGGCTTCGGAAGTCTGTCCGATGCCGTCATAAAAGCCCATTGCCCCCTCTATCAAGGCAAGGTCTGCCTGCTGGGCAGTGGCAGCAACCAGCTTTTTCATGGCATCTGATTGCAGAAAAAACGGGTCGGTATGATAAGCAGGGCGATGCGTAACTGCTTCATGAAACATCGGGTCAATATAATCTGGGCCGCTTTTATAACTCTGCACAACGACACCGCTTTTCTGAAAAGCAGACAGCAACGCCAGCATCACCGTTGTTTTTCCGCTATCGCTACCGGTCGCACTCAGAAGCAGGCGTGGAATATGATTCTGCATCTGTTCCCTCCTTGCAATCTGTGGGAAATGCGTTAATGGAACGCAGTTTCCCACAGGATTTTGATTCATTGACATTCATTTATTATAGCATATGGTGCAAGAAATCGTCAAGTTGTGTGATTGGATGGATTCCGAACAAATATAAAAAAACAGGAGAACTTTTTTCGTTCTCCTGTTTTGTGTTCGTTTGTATTTTTCTAAAATGATTCTTTATTCAACCGGCTCTAAAATCCAGCGTTGCAAATCGTCCCCGATGTCGTTTCGGATGACGACATTTCCGGCATCGTAAAAACCAGTCTTTCCTTGTGTTCCTGTATCTGTATTCCAAACGGACAAGCAAGCACTGCGGTTCGTACTGCAAGAAAACAGCATCGTTCCGTCCGCCTGCGGAACGAGAACAAATGTCTGTGCAGGAGCATCCACTGGACGATAAATTTCTGCATTGCAGCCGCTGACAACGCTGCCGCCCAGCTTTACAATGTCCACCACTCGATTGGTTTCACCAGAAGAACACATCGTATACAACCGATAAGCGTTCCGGTCTGTATCATAGGAAATCCGAAATTCCTGTGCCGCTGTGCCATCGGCTGCATCTTGAATCAAGTTGCGTTCGTCTGCATCAACACCGTCTGCAACCGTCATATAGAGTCCGCTTCCCGCATTTCGCAGCCGGTAAATACCATCATCCAGAACGCCTTCGGCTTCTGTTTTAGAATCGGTTGTCGCATGAATGATAACTGCCTGCTTGCCCATCTGGTTATATCGCTGTGCAACCAAGTTCAAATCATAGGTTACATTTCCACGCAGGGGATCTGCAACGGATACCGTTCCGGCGTTTTTATCGTATCCTGTTAGAACCAAGCAATGTTCATGGCTCACCCAAGTTGCGGTATCGCCTTCCGGTGTTGTCCAGCTGCCACCTGTTTCCGGTGCTCGCATTCCCATTGTACCCCAGAAAACCACCGGTCTACCCGCTGCAATGTATGGGAACAGGTCTTCAAAGCTTGTCCCGGAGAGATTTTCTGCATAGGAGGCATTCTTTTGTGCGGTAAAGTAAGCGTTCGCCGTGGCAACGATTGCCGGAGCATAACAGCCGTACCCGTAAGAAGTCATCGGGTCGCCTGGGAAAACATACCGAAAATCTGCTCCATAATAGATATTATTCAAGGTATAGAACAACATTTTCGGCAGATACGTTTTTGCAATATCGGTTTTTTCCGCAGAAAATCCGTCATATTGCAGGGCAATCGTCAATGCCGTTGCTTCGCAGCCGGTCGGCAACGATGGAGCATCATTCTGCAAGATACAGTTTACAGATAGTTTCTTTGCTTGCGGTGATGTCGTTGTGGTAGTTGTAGCCGTTGTTGCTTTGGCCGTTGTCATGGTGGTTGTTTCTGTCGTCGTCGTGGTAGTTGTGGTTGTAGTCGTTTGTTCAGAAGTGGTGGTGGTCGTCGTTGGTTGTATGGTTGTAGTAATTGCTTCTGTTGTTGGTTCGGTGGTCACAGATTCGGTCATTTCTGTAGAAACAGTCGTGGTCGTTGTTTCCACCGGAATGGATTCTGTTGCAGTAGTTGTCGTTGTGGTGGTTTCCGGTTGTTGGTTTTTCTGGTCAATGTAATCTGAAAAAGAAAGCTCTGTTGCACCCGCTGCCCGTTTTGCATAGTATTCCAGAATCAAAACCGCATCGGTAACATCCACTTTCCCATCATGATTACAGTCAGAATAAAAAAATTGATTTGGTGTCAGATTCACTTCTGCTCCAGCTGCCATTGTTGCATATATTGTCAACACAAAAACAGCATCATCCACCGCAATCATCCCATCGCCGGTTAAATCGCCCAACGAAATGTTATCATCATCCGGCTCTTCCAGGATGGTTTCCGTTGCGGTTTCGGTTGTTTCCGCTGGTGTATCTGTACTTGAAACCACGGGGTCATCCGGTGGTTCGGTTGGTTCTGTAGATTCTGTTTCCGATGCAGATGCACCAGTTTCGGCATCTGCTGCACTGCTCAGCGGCAAGCTGTAAAAAAGGCTGCTGCACGCAAGCACACTGCAAATGGTTCGTTTCCAAAATGTTGATTGCATCATCCATTCCCCCTAAGATACGCTGTTATACTTGTAAAATACCCAGTTCTGAACTGGTAAAAATAGCAGAAAATGCCTGCTCACTCTCCGCAGAAATCGCAATACTTTGCTTCTGCTTTGGTTGTATCATCTTCTTTTGGTCGGTGAGATAGAAACACAATGCAGTTTCTCCGGAATACCTCGCAGCAATTTGAATTGCCTGCTGCATCCGGTCAGTATCCGCAGACGATAATTTGATGCAGAACTTCGCATGGGAAAGCTGTTTTTGCAACTCTTCCAACGTCAAAACACTGCTGCACAATAGAGAAACACCACTCTCCTGAACAGATAACCGCCCTTTGCACCATAAAATCGTATCCGGCTGCAATTTCTGCTGAATCGCACGAAATACGTTTGGAAATGCCACGCATTCCAGCGTTCCGGTTTCATCTTCCATCTGAAAGAAACACATTCGTTCCTGCTTTTTGGTCAGATGCGGTTTCACACTCTGCAAGATGCCCAGAAATGCGATTTCTGCCTGTTCCGGCAAGTCAGAAAGTTCCGTGCTGGCAGGCACGTGCAACAGACGGCAAAGATACTGTACAGGCTGAAACGGATTTCCGGAGAGATACATTCCTGTGACTTCTCGTTCCATCCGCAGCAGCTCCGCCGGAGAAAATTCCTCCATGGGTTCTGGTGCTGGTCGCTGCCAGCTGCCTGTAGCATCCCCGCCAAATAGCTGCATCTGCCCGACCACTTGCGTTGCAGCGGTTTCCTTTGCAGCAGATAGAACTGCATCTGCCTGCGTCAGCATCTGCCGCCGATTCCAGCCCAGTCCATCCAATGCACCGCTTTGTATCAGGCTTTCCAGTGCTCGTTTATTCAATTCTATACCCTGCATTCGCTCGCAAAAATCATACAAGTCGGTAAATGCTCCGTGTGCCTGCCGTTCTCGTTCCAGTTTTTCAATCAGTGCAATGCCAACATTCTTGACGGCATGCAATCCAAACCGAATGCCCTGCTTCGTACAGGTAAAGGCAACATGGCTTTCGTTGATATGGGGCGGTAAAACCGCAACCCCTGCTTTCTTGCAGGCGGAACTATATGCCAGCAGCTTTGGAAAATCTCCAATGACGCTGGTCATCAACGCTGCCATATATGCTGAAAAATAATGACACTTGAGATAGGCGGTTTGATATGCCAGATAGGCATAGGCGACCGCATGGGACTTATTAAAGGCATACGCTGCAAATCGACTGATTTCATCAAAGATAGACTCTGCAACCGCTTTCGGCACACCGTTCTGAATCGCTCCGCTGCAAACGCCATCCAATCCATATAGGAATGTCTGCCGTTCCTGCTCCATGACTTCCTGTTTTTTCTTGGACATTGCCCGTCGGACAACATCCGCTCTCCCGTAAGAATACCCTGCCAGCGACCGACAGATTTCCATGACTTGTTCCTGATAGACCATACAGCCATAGGTGACTTCCAGAATCGGTTTCAACAATGGGTGAGCGTAAGAGATCGAATCCGGATGTTTCCGGTTTTCCAGATACTGTGGGATGGAATCTCGTGGACCTGGTCGGTAAAGCGAAAGAGCTGCGGTCAAGTCCTCCAGACATTTCGGCTGCATTTGCAGGAGAACATGTCGCATACCCGCACTTTCAAACTGAAAAACGCCCATTGTATCGCCGTTTGCCATCATCTGATAGACGGCTGCATCTGTAATCGGAATATGATGAATCGAGAAGTGCGGTTCAGTTTCCTGAATCATCCGGACACAATTCCGAATAATGGTTAAGTTTCGCAGCCCCAGAAAATCGAATTTCAAAAAGCCCAGCGTTTCCAAGTCCCCCATCGGATATTGCGTCACAATGGTATCTTCATTCTTTTGCAAAGGTACCATTTCCAACAGCGGAATCGCAGAGATAATCACACCGGCTGCGTGCGTGGAGGTATGCCGAGGAACACCTTCTATTTTTTGTGCCAAATCCAGCAGCTTTTTTGCATCGGCATTTGTATGCAAAAGCTGCTGTAACGCTTTCCCGTCTGGTGCTGCCAGCGTTTCCGCAATGGTCTGTCGAGGGTCAATCTTCTTGGCAATCTGGTCACAAAATGCATAGGGCAAATGCAGCACTCGCCCGACATCTCGAATTGCTCCACGAGCCTTGAAAAAGTCAAACGTGATGATTTCCGTTACACGGTCTGCTCCATACTTTTGAATCACGTATTCTTTCATGGCAGGTCTGCCCTCTACGCAGAAATCAATGTCAAAATCCGGCATGCTTACTCGTTCCGGATTCAGAAACCGCTCAAAGAGCAGATGATATGCCATCGGGTCAATTTCTGTAATGCCCATGCAGTACGCACAGAGGCTGCCTGCTCCCGAACCTCGTCCAGGGCCAACCGGAATTCCATGCTGTTTGGCATAGCGGACATAATCCCAGACAATCAGAAAATAATCCACATAGCCCATCTGTTGAATCACTTGCGTTTCTCGCTGCAAGCGATTTCGCACCGATTCTGGAACAGGCGTTCCATAGCGTTTTTGCATACCTTTTTCACAGAGTGCCTGAAAAAATGCGATGTTGTCAGAAACACCCTCCATAGAAAAGGCTGGCAAATGCAGTGTTCCTGTTTCCAGTTCCACATGACAGCGGTCTGCAATTCGTTTCGTGTTGGCAATCGCCTCCGGCATCGCTGCAAATAATGTTTGCATCTCCTGCGTGCTTTTCAGGTAAAATTCTTCGGTTTCAAACCGTAAAGCGGTGGGGTCATCCAGTGTTTTTCCCGTCTGAATGCACAGCAACACTTGCTGCATCTCTGCTTCTTCTTTGGTCAGGTAATGGGCATCGTTGGTTGCAACCAACGGGATTCCTGTTTCTCGGGAAAGCTGTTCCAACAAGGGCAAGACGGTTTTCTGTTCCTGCAAGCCGTGATTCTGCACTTCTAAGTAATACCGTTCCGCTCCGAATACTGCCTGATAGTTGAGAGCGGTCTGCTTGGCAGCTGCATAATCGCCCGACAACAGCAGCTGTGGAATCTCCCCTGCCAGACAGCCAGACAGGGCAATCAGCCCTTCGTGATACTGTGTCAACAGTTCCCAGTCCACCCGTGGCTTCTGATAAAAGCCCTCTAAACATGCCTTGGAAACCAGCTTCACCAAATTCTGATAGCCTGTCTGGTTTTCACACAACAGAACAAGATGATACCGCTTTCGGTCAAGTGCTGTTCCTCGGTCAAACCGTGTTCGGCTGGCAACATAGACTTCACAGCCAATAATCGGATGAATCCCAGCTTTTTTGGCTGCCTGATAAAACGAAATAGCAGCGTATAGATTTCCGTGGTCAGTCAGTGCGACCGCAGTTTGTCCCAGTTCTTTCAGGCGTTCCATCATCTCTGGAATCCGACACGCTCCATCCAGCAAACTGTAAACGCTGTGAACGTGCAGATGTATAAAGGCATCATTTTTCTGTTCCGACATGTTCTCGCAACTCCTTTGCCATCATGGATAATTTCTGAAACCGATGATTCACGCCGGAACGTCCAATGGGAGGGTGCAGCAGTTCGCCCAACTCTTTCAGGCTGAGTTCTGGATTTTCCAGCCGCAATTCTGCCAGCTCCTGCAAGTCCGGCGGGAGCGTGTCCAGTCCTCGCTTCTCTGCAAGGAGCAGAATTTCTTCCGTCTGCCGCATTGCCGCAGAAACAACCTTGTCAATGTTTGCGGCATCGCAATTTCGCATCCGATTCGCCTTGTTCCGCATATCTTTTTTAATCTTGATATTCATCAAGTCCAGCGTGCATTGCTGAGCCCCCATAAACGTCAACATATCTTCAATCTGTTCGCTATCCTTGACATAGAGCACAAAACTTTGCTTTCGCTGAAATACATGCCCCTTGATACCTAATAATTGTTGCAGGAACAAACTCAAGTCGTTACAGAGAACCGAAGTTGGTGTGACAAATTCCAGATGATAGGATTTGTTGGGATCCATGAGGTTTCCGCAAGTCAGGAATACCCCTGCCAGAAATGCCGGCATGCTGTTCTGCACAATGTTACAGAGGTTGATTTGCCGATTGTCGAGGTGGATGTGATAGCGTTCACAGATTTCTGCAACCGCAGCTGGATTTTGCAGGGAAAGGCTGTAAAGTCCGCCCCTGCCCCGTTCGACTGTGACCGTTCCTTTCGGGAACGAAAATACCGTATGTAACAGTTGCGGCAGCAAGTCCACAATGGTTTCGCTTTCGCTTTGCAGACAGATTTGCTCCGAGGTAAACACACGACTGTACAGCAGTATGCCATACAGACAGGAAAAGGCTTGGTCTTTGTCTAAGATGGTACGTTTTAATGCCTGCCGGACATCCTGCGAGAAGGACATGGCGGTTCTCTCCTTTCCAATGGTCGTTTCTCTTGTGTGCCATGTTGCCCTCTTACTGGGAACTACCTGCAACGGTGGAAAATGTCACAAGAGAAAAAATTTTTTTTGGTTTCTCCACAAAAAAAACACCGCCCTGCTTTGCCGCAAGGCGGTGCTGTGGGTTCGTTAGGGACGATCCTTTCCAATATCTCGATGTTGCTTGATGACATGCATGCCCTTTTCAATCAGATAATCCCCGATGAGTTCGGTAAAGGTAATTGAACGGTGTTTGCCGCCCGTGCAGCCGAATGCAATCACCAGACGGCTTTTCCCCTCTTTGATGTAGAGCGGAATCAGGAAGTCCAGCAAGTCTTCAATCTTTTGCAACAGGATTTTGGATTGTTCAAACTGCATTACATAGTCCCGTACGCAGGCATCACAGCCCGTATGATGCCGCAACTCCGGAATATAATACGGATTCGGCAGACAACGAACATCAAACACCAAATCCGATTCTGTAGACACGCCATATTTAAAGCCGAAAGACGTTACTTTAATCGAAAGCGAATCGGATGGCGTTTCCAAGAAGGTTTCTCGAATCTGTTCTTTGAGCTGGGAAACAGAAATATAAGACGTTTCAATATAATAATCTGCAATTGCTTTTAATCGCAGCAGCTGTTCCCGTTCAAATTCCAGTGCCTGATGCAGACAGCCGTTAAATCGTTCATCCAGCGGATGTTTCCGGCGTGTTTCCTTGTAGCGTTTAATGATGACTTCGTCCTGTGCTTCGATGTAAAGCAGCTTTACATGTAAATCTGACTGTTCTTTCAACCGACAAACACAGTCATAGGCATCCGCAAACATTTCTCCTGACCGTAAATCCGCAGCAATTGCGATTTTTTCCAGCTTATTTTCAGATTCCCTGCAAATTTCTACAAATCGGTGGATGAGCTGCGGCGGTAAATTGTCAATGCAATAATACCCAATATCTTCCATTACATCCATGACTGTTGATTTTCCAGAACCGGACATTCCAGTTACAACGACAACCTGCATCTGTTTTCCCTCCTGTTATTTTAAAATCACGGGTTCTAACTCCAGACAGTAGCCAGTTTTCTCCTTTACGGTTTCAATTACAAAATCGCAGAGTTCCAGCACATCCCGACAAGTTGCATGGCCGGTATTGACCACAAATCCAGCATGTTTCACGCTGACTTGTGCATCGCCAACACTTGCCCCTTTCAAGCCGCACTGGTCAATCAAAAAAGACGCATAACTACCGACCGGACGCTTGAACGTACTGCCTGCACTCGGCAATTCCAACGGCTGCTTTGCAACACGCTGATTTTTCAACTTCTGCATCTCTTCCCGAATGTCTGCATACTTTCCGGCTTGCAGCTGCAAGGTCACACCCGTTACAATCTTTTTCGTACCGGAGAACATACTGTGCCGATAGGAGAACTGCAATTCCTCCGGCATTGCCGTCCGAAATGTTCCCGTTTCGTCCAGATATTCTACGCTGCGGACAACGTCTTTCATCTCTCCGCCGTACGCTCCGGCATTCATATAGACTGCTCCGCCAATCGTGCCTGGAATCCCTGCCAGACATTCCATGCCCGTCAAGCATGCCTCCAAGGCAATTTTTCCAACAGCAGACAAGGTTGCTCCGGCTTCGCAAAACAATGTCGTTTCATCCAGCTGCCGGACGTTGGAAAACGCCCTGCCCAACTGTAATACAATGCCGTGATAGCCCTCATCTGCTGCCAAAATATTGCTGCCATTTCCCAGTACCACCCAAGGAAGATGCTGTTCCTGACAGCATTGCAGAATTGCCTGCAAGCCTTCTCGATTTGCAATCTGTACCATTGCCTGACACGCTCCGCCAATGCGGAATGTTGTATGCTTTGAAAGCAATTCCGCCGGCAAAATCGGACAGGAATGGGCGTTACAACACGCCGTAACGGATTCTAATCCCTGCATGTCATTCTCTCCTGTCTGGTTTTTAAAATGCATCGTAATCCTTAATCACCTCTTTGGCTTCTGCTTCTAAGCCTAAATGATCCAGCAAGTCGGAGGCTGCATTGTAACCCATCTTCTTCTGACGGTTGTTCATCGCTGCAACTTCCAAGATCACTGCCAGATTTCTACCCGGTCGAACCGGAATCGTCAGGGACGGAACTTTTACGCCCAGCAGGGATACAAACTGCGTATCCACGCCCATCCGGTCATAAATCTTTTCCGGATTCCACTGTTCCATCTCCACAATCAATTCAATTTTTTCGGTATTCTTAACCGCACCAATACCAAACAACCGCCGTGCATTGATGATACCAATACCACGCAGTTCCAAGAAATGGCGGATGTTATCCGGCGAACTACCAACCAAACTGATGTTGGAAACCTTCCGGATTTCAACTGCATCATCGGCAACCAGACGGTGGCCACGCTTTACCAATTCAATTGCTGTTTCGCTCTTACCAACGCCGCTTTCACCAGTGATGAAAACGCCTTCACCGTAGATTTCAATCAAAACGCCGTGACGGGTGATTCTCGGTGCAAGATTCAGGTTCAGAAATGCAATCAGTCCAGCGATAAAGTTGGAGGTGCTTTCCTTGCTCCGCAGGAGCGGAACGGAATATTTCTTTGCCAAATCGAGCATTTCTTCAAAGTACGGCAGCTCTCTGGAGATGACCAAAGCCGGAATCCGCTGCGAAAACAGCATATCCAACCGCTGTACTCGGGTTTCTTCATCAATTGTGGACAAGTATGCATATTCCATCTTGCCGATGATCTGAATCCGTTCTGGATTGAAGTATTCATAAAAGCCCATCAGCTGCAAGCCCGGACGGGTGACATCTGCCTCATCAATTTCAATTTCAGAAGCATTTTTTGGGGTGTAAATGGTTTCCAGTTTAAATTCATCAATGATTTTATCCAATGAAATAGTGAATTTTGCCATAGCCTTTGACTCCTTTTTCATTCTGTTTCTTTATTGTTGTCCGTTTTTTGCTTTCTTATGCCGGAATTAGTTCATATCTAATACGACTGTCATGTTGTTCGATGCGTTTACCATGGCATCTGCCAAGTCCTGCATCGCCTTGTAGCGGTCTGCTCCGAAATAAGCATCGACATCAATGAAATCTCGGTCAGACTCCCAGAAAGACGGGTAAACAAAATCCTGACAGATTGCTGCGGAGAAGCCAGCGTTGTCCAGTTCCTGAATGATAGCAGTCATATAGGAAACGGTTGTTTCACTGTATGGAGTCATCCATGGCTTTCCGCCCTTTTCGACAGAATTATCCAGCCATCTGCCAGAGCCATCAATCAGCGGAATGCTGGCATCTTTATACATTTCGGGGAACTGATTGTCATTGGTTACGCTAATCAAAGCATAGACAGAAAAGCCCTTTTCTGCTGCAAGATTAACAATTTCCGAAGCGGTCATTGTGCCATCACAAATATAAGTTCCGGCAACATAGGAAACGGTAGAGGCATAGTTCAGCCAACCGCCCTGCAACTTCATCGGCACAACAACTGCCTTTGTTCCGCTGACCTGCTCCAGTGCTGCGGTAAAGGTATCGGCACTTTCCAGTACAGAGCTATCCAGCCACTGTGCAGATTTGGCATCGGAGAAGTTCGCAAGCGGAACGCCTTCCTTCTTCACCGCTTCTGTGGTCGTGGTCTGTGTTTCGTTTGCAGCAGTTCCAGTTGTTTCCTCACTGCCGGAGGCGGTTGCGGTTGCCTGTGTGGTGGATTCGTGCGTAAATGCCGTTCCTGCCATCTGTAAATCCGTAGAAACGCCTGTAGTTGTAGCCCAGACCACTGAAGTTGCAGTTGTTTCCGGTGTCGTTTTCAGTTCTACGGTCGAACCAGCTGCCGCCGGAACAGCCGTTGTTGCCGTTGTTGTTTCCGCTGTGGTTGCTGCTTCGGTCGTCTGCGTGGTCACAGCAGCATTCATTTGCAAGCTGGAATCCGAAGTTGCAGCATCATCCTGAATGAATGGCTTTGCGATGCTGTAGCCAACAAATCCAACCAAACCAGCCGCTGCAATCATCACCACTGCGGACAAGACATTATGCACCGAGGAGGATTTTGTGTTCCCGGTTTTCACCTTGTATACTTTTGGGGATTTCTTTTTCATATGGGTTCGCTCCTATTTTCTCTCGATCGTTGTTCTACGAAAAATGCTCTTTTTCAGTCTGCCAGCTGATGGAAGAAGTCCACAGCTGTTTTCAAGTTTTCCTGCCGGAATAAGTAGCTGCCGACTACCAAGTTATTTGCTCCGGCTTTCACTGCCTCTGGAGCAGTTTCCGCATTCACACCGCCATCTACCTGAATGCTGACAGACAAGCCCTGTTCGGCTGCCTTCTGCCGCAGGAACTGCACCTTCTTCAGCATCTCCCACAGGAAAGACTGTCCGCCGAAGCCCGGCTCTACCGTCATGACCAATACCATTTCCACGGAGGACAGATACGGCAAGACTGCCTCTGCTGGGGTATTTGGCTTGATGACAATGCCTGCTGGAATGCCACAAGCATGAATGGCATCAATTGTTTTCTGTGGGTCGCTTTCGCTTTCCAAATGGAATGTAATGCCGTTCGCCCCAGCCTTTGCAAACCGTTCTGCATAGTGCAGCGGGTCGGAAATCATCAAATGTACATCTAAAAATAAATCGGTCTTTTTCCGGATGGCTTCCAGTACGGGAATACCAAAGGAAATATTATCGACAAAACGCCCATCCATGACATCAAAATGCAGCATATCCGTACCGCTTGTTTCCAACGTCCGTACCACTGCTTCTAAGTTACACATATCTGCACTCAAAATCGAAGCAGAAACCTGTATCTTCTGCATATTTCTATCGCCTCATTTTCTATTTCTTCTATTGCAATCCGTCGCTGAACGCTGTATGTAACAGCAGATTCTTACTTTATTATATCGAACTTTCCGGTTTCCGTCAAGGCTTTTTTTGGTTCTTTCCAAAATAATCAGGCTGCTGCAAAAACGTCACAAAAAGAACATCTTTTGCTCAGATTCCAAATCCGGATTTTGCTGACTTTTTTCTTGTCTTTTATATAGTATGAGCGGTGATTCGATTCCATGTCAACCCTGTCCCAAAAGATGCCCTAAAATTTGTACCAAATTGTCGTACTTTTTTGACAGCTGTACAAAAATGCAACCACTTTTGGTGCTCTTTTGGCGGAATCTACAACCCAAAATCGCAAAAGACTCCTATTTTCACAAAAAAGTACCATTCTTTTTTTGCAGGACACCAAAAAAACACCATTTTTCACAAAAATATCACTAACCATTCCGCTGCATTTTGTGGTATCATATAGTCACAACAAACAAAAAAGATTTTGCAGAGCGAACGAAAATCATGCAAAATAGAAAAAGGAGGAAGTTCTTATGAACACAAAAAAATTACTCGCTGCCGTTACCGGCGTTACCATGTTGGCAGGTATGCTCACCGCTTGCGGTTCTAGTTCCGATTCCAGCACCGCCAGCAGCTCCGACCCGAACACCCTGACCATCTGGGCGTGGGATGACAACTTCAACGTAAAGGCTGCCAACCTCGCAAAGGAATATTACCAGAAGGAACATCCGGATGTGACCGTCAATGTTGTCAGCATGGCACAGGATGACATCGTACAGACACTGAACACCGCATTTTCCAGCGGCACTTACAAGGGTCTGCCGAACATCGTTCTGATTGAAGACTACCGGATTCAGAACTACCTGAATGCTTATCCGGGCGAACTGAGAGATTTGTCCAACACCGTAAATCCGGATGACTTCATGGATTACAAGCTGGGCGTTATGACACAGGATAACAAGGTGTACGGCGTTCCGTTCGATAGCGGCGTTGCGGCTCTGTTCTACCGCACCGACTACCTCGAAGAAGCTGGTTATTCCACCGATGATATGCAGGATTTGACTTGGAGCGAATTCATTCAAATCGGTAAGGATGTCAAGGAAAAGACCGGCAAGTATATGCTGACCCTAGACCCGAGCGACCTCGGACAGATTCGGATGATGATGCAGTCCGCTGGTGCTTGGTATGTCAAGGAAGACGGCAAGACCGTTGATATTGCAGACAACGAGGTCCTGAAAGAATCCGTTAAGACCTATCAGCAGATTATTGATGCAGGCATTGCAGAACAGATCTCCGGTTGGGATCCGTTCGTCGGTGCATTCCAGAAGGGTGACGTTGCTTCTGTTCCGACTGGATGCTGGATTGCTCCGACCATCGCAGCAGCAGAAGACCAGAGCGGCAAGTGGGCAGTTGCTCCGCTGCCAAGACTGGACAACGTAGACAGCTCTTTGAATACCTCCAACATCGGCGGCGGCAGCTGGTACGTGCTCGACAAGGTTGGCAATGGCGAATTGGCAGAAAACTTCTTAGCAGAAACATTCGCTTCCAATGTTGACCTGATGAACGACTTGGTTTCTGAAATCAATCTGGTTAGCACACTGAAGGCTTCCGCAGATGCAGAAAACTACAAGAAGCCGAATGAATTCTTCGGCGGTCAGGAAATCTTCAGCGACTTCTCCAAGTGGACAGAAGAAATCCCGACCGTCAACTATGGTCTTTACACATACAGCATTGAAGACATCATGTCTGAAGCCGTTCAGTCGATTCTCCAGGGTGCAGATATTGACGAAACATTCGCCAATACACAGGTTCAGGCAGAAGCTGCTGTACTCAACTAAGTTTGGTTGTAAACTCTCTGACAAGAGTTACAAAACAGAGATTTGGCTTGCCGCAGACGCCCCCTTTTCTGCGGCATTCCACATCCTGAAACCAACGGTAAAGGAGGAGGATCCTTATGTCTGAAATCAAAAAACAAAAGAAAAAAGAAACATTCGCTCCGATTGGAAAAGTCAGCAATCGTTGGGGCTGGGGCTTCGTTTCCATCAGCGTCATCATGATTTCCGTTCTGGTTTTCATTCCAATGATTCAATCGTTCCTGCTCTCGCTGCAAAGCGGTCAGGGCAATCAACTGACATTCGCCGGTCTGAGCAACTATAAACGCATGCTGACGGATACCACCTTCCGGAAAGCATTGGTCAATACCTTTTTATATTTATTGGTTCAAGTGCCAGTCATGATTATTCTCGCCTTGTTCATCTCCGTTCTGCTGAACGACAAGAAGCTCAAGTGCAGAAGTTTCTTCCGGATTGCCATTTTCTTACCGTGTGTCACCTCGCTGGTTTCCTACTCTTTGATTATGAAGAGCATCTTCTCCGGCGACGGTTTGGTCAACCAGATACTGATGGCAATGCATCTCATTTCTGAGCCAATCGGCTGGACAACCAGCCCTGCATTTGCAAAGGCTCTGATTATCATCTCCATCACGTGGAGATGGACGGGCTACAATATGATTTTCTATCTCTCCGGCTTGCAGAACATCGACCCTTCGATTTATGAAGCAGCGGATTTGGATGGCTGCAACGGCTTCCAGAAGTTCTTCAAAATCATTGTCCCGCAGTTGAAACCGATTATCTTGTTCACAACCATTACTTCCACCATCGGTACGTTACAACTCTTCGATGAAGTTAAGAACATCACTGACGGTGGCCCAGCCAATACGACTTTGACCATTTCCCAGTACATCTACAACCTCTGCTTCAAGTATACACCGAACTTCGGTTATGCGGCTGCGATTGCCTTTGTCGTACTGGTAATGATTGCAATTCTGTCCGCCATTCAGATGAAAGTGGGAGGAGATGATTAATTATGGCAGCAGCTACGACAATGCCGTCCACCGTTGGACGGAAAAAGAAAGTTCACCCGTTTCACATTTTCAAGTATGTATTCCTAATTCTGGCTTCCATTATTTCCATCTTCCCGTTTTTGTGGATGATTATCTGTGCAACGAACGATGCCGTTGACATCAACCGTGGTACAGTCACCTTTGGAACAAGCCTGTTCAAGAACCTGCAAAACCTGTTCGCTACAGACCGTGGATTCCTGAAAGCCCTCGGAAACTCCGCCATTATCGCTGTCATTACGACCGCTTTGGCACTGCTGGTTTCCTCTGCTGCCGGTTATGGATTTGAAATGTTCCGCACCAAAAATCGGGACAGAGTCTTTAATTTCCTGCTTCTCTCGATGATGATTCCATTCGCAACCCTGATGATTCCGTTGTTCCGGATTTTCGGTAAATTGAGCGACAGCGGCTTGTCTTTCATGGGTCTGAACACCTTTGCAGCCGTTATTATTCCGGCAATCTCCACAGCGTTCCTGATTTTCTTCTTCCGGCAGAACACCAAGTCGTTCCCGAAAGATATCATCGAAGCAGCACGGCTGGATGGCTTGAATGAATTGCAGATTTTCTTCCGGATGTATATGCCGGTTATGAAGTCCTCTTATGCAGCAGCTGCAATCATCACCTTTATGAACAGCTGGAACAACTACCTCTGGCCGTTGGTTGCATTGCAATCTCCAGAAAAGAAAACCGTTCCGCTGATTCTCTCCACCATGGGTGCTTCTTATAACCCAGACTATGGTATGATTATGGCAGGGATCGTCATTGCAACCCTTCCGACTGCTCTGATTTTCTTCCTCATGCAGAAGCAGTTCGTACAGGGCATGATTGGTTCTGTCAAGTAAATTTCCCCTACTCGCAAACAACAAAATTTCTTCCTTATTTTTCCTTCTTTCAAAAGATCAATGAACGTGATTGCAGAATACCGCAGTAATTTCAGACTGCGGTATTTCTGCTATAGAAAGGATGGTTTATCATGACCTTTTCAACTGATATTTTAAAAAATCCGGAAATCTTTCAAATCAACACTTGCAAGCCGCATTCTTCCCATATCCATTATCGCAGTGCAGCAGAATGCAAGGAACAGCAGAGCAGCTTTTTCCTGTCCCTGAATGGTGACTGGAAATTCTTCTACAGCGAAAACCTGAACGCTCTGCCGGAACACTTCGAGCAGGTAGGCTATGACGACAGCAATTGGGACACCATTCCTGTTCCGGGACACTTACAAACCAATGGCTATGGACAAATGCAGTATGTCAATACCATGTATCCGTGGGACGGCGTGGAAAACTGCAAGCCAAGCGAGATTCCGGAACGCTTCAACGCCACGGGCAGCTATATCCGCATGGTGACAATTCCGGAGGCATTCCGCAAGGATGCAGAAATCCGGCTGGTCTTTCATGGGGCAGAAACGGCAATGGCTCTGTGGGTCAACGGAACATTTGTCGGCTATCATGAGGACAGCTTCACCCCAGCAGAATTTGCAATCACAGACTATCTGAATGATGGCGAAAATAAGATTGCGGTGCAGGTTTTCCAGCGTTCTTCCGGCAGCTGGCTTGAAGACCAGGATTTCTGGCGGTTCTCCGGTTTGTTCCGAGATGTAGAATTGTATGCCGTTCCAAAGCTGCACCTGCAAGACCTCTTCGTTCACACAGACTTGAACGACACCTTCTCACAGGCAGATGTTCGGGTAGACTGTGCATTCTCTAGCACAGCATCCGGAACGCTGCGTGCGGTTCTCACTGACCCGAACGGCAAGCCGCTTGCAGAACAAAGCATGCCTGTAACAGCATCCGAACAGGTTGTTGCATTCTCTGTAGAGCAGCCGCTTCTTTGGAGTGCAGAACAGCCGAATCTGTATCATTTGGTTCTGACGTTGCAGGATGCAGATGGAACGGTTCTGGAAGTTGTTCCGCAGCAAATCGGCATCCGGCAATTCCGCATGGAAAATGGCATCATGAAATTGAACGGCAAGCGGATTATATTCAACGGCGTAAACCGGCATGAATTTAGTGCAATCCGTGGACGTGCCATCACGAAAGAAGAAATCCGCTGGGACATCTTCACCATAAAGCAGAATAACATCAATGCCGTTCGTACCTCACACTATCCGAACCAGAATGATTTCTATGAACTGTGTGACCAGTACGGCTTGTATGTGATTGACGAAACCAACATGGAAACACACGGAACATGGCAGAAGATGGGAGCGATTGCTCCGGACGAACACACCCTCCCGAATGACAATCCGCACTGGACAAATGCCGTTTTGGCAAGAGCCGCTGCCATGCAGGAACGGGATAAAAATCACCCTTGCGTTTTAATTTGGTCTTGCGGCAATGAGTCGTTCGGCGGTTCAAATATCTATGCGATGTCAGAACAGTTCCGGAAACGGGATTCCTCCAGACTGGTACACTATGAGGGCGTTGTCAATGACCGCCGATTCAACCAAACCAGCGACATGGAAAGCCAGATGTATCCATCGGTAGCCAAAATTGAACAGTTCCTGAAAGAACATCCAGAAAAGCCGTTTATCTGCTGCGAATATTCCCACTCTATGGGCAACTCCAACGGGGCATTGTTCAAGTATACCGACCTTGCCAAGAGAGAACCACGCTATCAGGGCGGTTTTATCTGGGACTTCATCGACCAAGCAGTTTTCAAGAAGAATGAATACGGCGAATCGTTCCTTGCAACAGGCGGCGATTTTGACGACCGTCCGACAGACTACAATTTCTGCACGAATGGCATTGTCTTTGCAGACCGCACCCTTACCACCAAAATGGCAGAAGTGAAGTACTGCTATCAGCCATTTACGATTGCCTGCACACCGCAGGGCTTCACCATTCACAACGAATTCCTGTTCACGGATACGACTCCGTATTCCATGACTGCAACGCTCTGCAAGGATGGCGTTCCGGTTGCAGAACGGGAACTGCCGCTGCCAGTCATTGCTCCGCAGACGACGCAGTCCTTTGCAAATCCATTTGCTGGAACTGCAACCAAACCGGGAGCTTACACGTTGACCATTTCCATCTACAGAACCGCTGCAACCGACTGGGCAGATGCACAGACAGAAGTTGCATTTGGACAGGCTGCTTGGAACGTGGTTGTTCCAACGACCGAAGAACTGCTGCCCGCTCCGGAACTGATTGTGGGCGATGTCAACTATGGCATTCACGGTTCTGATTTCCACATCCTGTTCGGCAGGGATAAAGCAGGCATTGTTTCCTATCAGAAAAACGGCGTGGAACGCATTGCCTCTCAGGTTGGCATTCCCAGACCGAACTTCTGGCGTGCTCCGATTGAAAATGATTTGGGCTGCCGGATGCCATACGATACCGCAATGTGGAAAATCGCTTCTCTGTATGCCGTTCCGTCTATCGTATCTTGCAAGCAGACGGCTCACACAGTGGACATTGTCACCCGTTATACATTCCCACAGAATCCAGACAACGGCTGTCTGGTCACCTATCAGTTCTATGGGGATGGCAGTATTACGGTAACGATGCAGATGCTGGGCTGCACGGAATATGGCAATATGCCGGACTTTGGAATGCTCTTGCAGATGCCGCTGGCATTCGACCAGATTGCATGGTATGGCAGAGGCAAGGATGAAACGTACTGCGACCGGAAAAACGGCTCTCGCATTGGCTGCTACACCAGCACCGTTGCAGAACAGCTTGTTCCGTATGCCTATGTACAGGAATGCGGCAACCACACCGATACACAGTGGTTCACCATTACTAACGCAGACGGGCACGGCTTCCGCTTTGCAGCAGAACAAATGGACTTCTCCGCTCTGCCATATACACCGCACCAGCTGGAACAGGCATACCACTTGCAGGAACTGCCTCGTTCTTACCGGAATGTAGTTCGGATTTCCGCCGGAGAAATGGGCGTTGGCGGTGATGACAGCTGGGGAGCAACCGTTCATCCAGAGTTTACCCGTCAGTCAGAAACCGGACTTTCCTTTACGTTCCGCATGACTGCTATCTGACAAAAATTTTATCGTGATAGTTGAAAAAAGCACCGCTTCGCTGGGAACAAATCCAGCAAAGCGGTGCTTTCTATTGGTATGGTTTGTATGGTTCAGAAAAATCAGTCTACCAAGGTCGGATGGAAATTTTCCTTCCACGGCAGACCCCACTTGTTCAGAGCATCCATGAACGGGTCTGGGTCAAATTCTTCTACGTTATAAACGCCCGGCTTCTTCCACTTGCCTGTCATCACCATCATTGCCCCAATCATTGCCGGAACACCGGTGGTGTAGGAAACTGCCTGAGAGCCAACTTCCTTGTAGCATTCCTGATGGTCGCAGACGTTATAAACATAGTAAGAAACTTCCTTGCCATCCTTTACGCCCTGACAAATACAGCCGATGTTTGTCTTACCAACTGTCCGAGGGCCGAGCGATGCTGGGTCTGGCAGAACGGCTTTCAGGAATTGCAGCGGTACAATTTCCTTGCCTTCATACAGAATCGGTTCAATAGAAGTCATGCCGACATTTTCCAGACAACGCAGGTGGGTCAGATAGCTCTGTCCGAACGTCATAAAGAACCGAATCCGATGAATGCCCTTGATGTTCAGAGCCAGTGATTCCAGTTCTTCATGATGCAGCAGGTACATATCCTTTTCGCCGACTTCATCGAAGTTGTAAACCCGCTTGATTTCCATCGGTTCGGTTTCCACCCACTTGCCATCGAGAATATAGCTGCCCTTTGCAGAAACTTCCCGAATGTTGATTTCCGGATTGAAGTTGGTTGCAAACGGATAACCATGGTCGCCGCCGTTGCAGTCCAGAATATCAATTTCATGGATTTCATCGAAATAATGCTTCTGTGCATAGGCACAGAATACACCCGTTACGCCTGGGTCGAAACCGCTGCCCAGCAGGGCTGTAATACCAGCCTTTTCAAAGCGTTCCCGATATGCCCACTGCCACTTGTATTCAAACTTTGCGGTGTCCTCCGGCTCATAGTTTGCGGTGTCCACATAGTCCACCTTGGTTGCAAGGCAGGCATCCATAATGGTCAAATCCTGATACGGCAACGCCACATTGATGACAATATCCGGCTTTTCCCGTTCAATCAGGGCAACCAGTTCGTCAACCTTGTTTGCATCCACCTGTGCGGTGGTGACAACGGTCTTTGTACCCTTTGCCTCTACAGCTGCCTTCAGGGCATCACACTTCGACTTGGTACGGCTGGCAATACAGATTTCTGTAAAGACTTCGCTGTTCTGGCAGCACTTGTGCACAACGACACCGGCAACGCCGCCTGCTCCGATAATTAACGCTTTTCCCATTTTTTATAACTCCTTTTTCTCTCCAAATTTAATAGCAATCCCATGTGTAAATCACATCTTGGAAATTCCGCTGTTTCAGATTCTCTCGGCTGATAAAGAAATTGGCAACGCCGGAATCGCCCCACATAATTTCACGCTCTCCGATATCGTCGGTATCGATTTGCAGCAATAAGACATCGTGGTCATCTTCTGCTGCAATATCCCGTGGGTCTTCCTGCGAAAAGCCCGGATAACCGCCAATTTTATGCCCGAATGCATCCGGCATCCAGTCCGGTGTTTCGTCTAATTCGTCTTGATCCCACAGATATTCTTCCAGTTCTTCTTCAAATGCTTCTTTTGCCTCTTCATCTGCAAGCAACGGTTCTGCCTGCTCCGGATAGCATTCCCGCATCAGCTGTTCTATTTTCTCCCAAAAACGATAATCAGACATGGATATCCGGTCGGTAGTCTGTTCAAATTCCAGTCCAAAGCAGCCCTCAATCGGGAAGAAATCTTCTTCACACGGTAGATTATTGCCCTCTTTCGCTGCAACCTCTTCTTCGGTGACAGTCGGATCAACGGTTTCATAATAGCAAATCCGAAAATCTTTTTGTTCGGTGTTGTTGTCGAAATTACAGCCCGTCAAGTCGTCATTGATTGCCCAGAATTGCAGCAAACCAGACGTTGGAAAATCCGGAATGGTAATCTGCCGACAGTCAATCTGTGCCAGCAACCGCATCTGTACGCCTTCGCTGTTGGCCGGAATGGCAGCGTCATGCGGCACATAGCCCCGACCGCCGAACTTACTCTCTGCAATCCCTGGCATGGTATCGACCAGTTTCAGCCGCATACACGGGATTTCGGTACGCCGCAGCAAGTTTGGAACAAGGTCTTTCATCTCAAGTTTGTTTTCCTGCATGGGGGGATTCCTCCTTTATGTTTCCGACTCTCTCAGAGCATCCCGTACGTTGTTCGGAATTGCAAAGCAGCCCTGATGCAGAATCGTGTTATAATACCGGGTACGAATGCCCAGACTGTTCCACCAATCCGCCTGTAAATCCGTGCGAGGGTCATATTTCTTGGATGCAAACCCAAACAGCCAATGCCCAGAGGGATAGGTTGGAATGTGTGCCTGATAGACCAATGCAATCGGGAAGAATGATTTGATCCGGCTGTGTGCCCGTTTCATCGAATTCGCATAAGAGGTATAAAACGTGCTTTCATGCTGATTGACGAGAATGCCATCTGCTTTCAATGCCTTGTAGCAGTTCCCGTAAAACTCCTTGGTAAACAGCCCTTCGCCAACGCCGAACGGGTCGGTAGAATCGACAATAATCAAATCATATTCGTTTTCTACTTTCCGGACAAACCGCAGCCCATCCTGAATGTGCACATCAACTCTGGGGTCATCAAATCCGCAGGCAGTAAACGGCAGATATTTCTTCGACAGTTCGACCACCATCTCATCAATTTCCGCAACGTCAATGTGTTCGATGGACGGATAGCGTACCAGTTCCCGAACTGTTCCGCCGTCCCCTGCTCCAATGACCAGAATGTTCCGAATGTTCGGGTTGGTTGCCATCGGAATATGGGTAATCATTTCATGATAGATGTACTCATCTTTCTCTGTCAGCATCAGCAGACCATCTAACGTCATAATTCTGCCAAATTCCACCGATTCAAAAATATCAATTCGCTGAAAATCACTCTGCACACTGGCAAGCTGTTTATCCACCCGCATGGACATCCGCACATGGTCGGTGTGATTTTCCGTATACCAAATATCCATCATATCGCTTGGTTTCACCCTTTCTTATTGGACTACCTGTAAGCTGGACAGGGTCATATCCTGTGAACCTGTCAGCGAACAGCCCTTTTCCTTTGCATACAAAATATAAGAAACAATTGCTTCGGTGATGCGTTCGCCCGGTGCGAGAATCGGAATCCCCGGCGGATAACACATGACAAACTCGGCACAGACTCTGCCGATGCTGAATCGCAGCGGAACGGCTTCCTTTTCTGCAAAGAATGCCTGCTGCGGCGGAAGTGCCACATCCGGCGGAATGTATTCGCTGTTCAGCATGCCTGTCGGGTCGCCGCCATACAGCCGCTTGATTTCGGAAAGAGCGGAAATCAGCCGTTCAATTTCCAATTCCCGGTCGCCAGCGGTGACAATTGCCAGAATATTTCCGATGTCACCGAATTCAATTTGAATATCATATTCATCCCGTAACAGGTCATACACTTCAATCCCTGCTAAGCCGGTGTTTCGGGTGTGAATGGAAAGTTTCGTGGTATCAAATGCATAGAACGAATCGCCGTTGCAAAGCTCCGAACCGTAGGCATAATAGCCGCCCAGCCGGTTGATTTCCTCACGGGCATAGTTGACGAACTGCACCGTTTTATGGAACATCTCCCGCCCGTTCAATGCTAAATTCCGGCGTGCGATGTCCAGCGATACCATCAGTAAGTAAGAGGCACTCGTTGTTTGTGTCAGGTTGATGACCTGCCGCACATAATCGGCATTGACTGTATCCGCACAGAGCAGCATGGCACTTTGCGTGAGCGAGCCGCCCGTTTTATGGATGCTGACCGCTGCCATATCTGCTCCAGCTGCCATTGCCGAACATGGCAGATTTTCGCCAAAATAGAAATGTGTCCCGTGGGCTTCGTCTGCCAGCAACAACATACCGTGGTCGTGGGCAAGCTTCGCAATCTTTCGGATATCTGCACAAACGCCGTAATAGGTCGGATTGTTCACCAAAACCGCTTTTGCATCGGGATTCGCTAAGATTGCCTTTTCCACATCTTCTACTGCCATTCCCAGCGGAATGCCCAAGTCTTTCTGTTCGCCTGGGTCAACGTAGACGGGAATCGCTCCGTTGACAACCAAAGCGTTGATGGCACTGCGGTGCACATTTCGGGGCATGATCAGCTTATCCCCTGCCTTACAGGTGGAGAAAATCATTGCCTGTGATGCACCCGTTGCCCCGTTGATGATAAAGAATGCATTCTTTGCACCGAACGCTTCCGCTGCCAACTGCTGTGCATCCCGAATGACGGAAACCGGATGACAGAGATTGTCCAGATTTTTCATGGAATTGACATCCATCCGCACACAGTCTGCTCCTAAAAACTCCGCTAGTTCGTGATTGCCCCGTCCGCCTTTGTGTCCCGGAACATCAAACCGGACAACCCGATTCAATCGGTGTGCTTGCATCGCTTCGAGCAGCGGTGCACGCTGTTGGGTAACCTGTTCCATACAGCCTGCCTCCCTTATCCATAAATATTTCTGCCGCTGAAAATCTCAATCATTTCCCGCCGCAGTTGGTTGGTAATATCCAAACGTACCCGAGGGTCTAACTCATAGACATCGGTCTTAAACAAATAATTTTGCAGCTGCATTTCTTTAATCAGCATCCGGCAGTGAAAAATGTTTGCCTGATACATATTTATATCCATGGTATCATACCGCAGCAGAATTTCCGGGTCAATGTAGTCCTGAATGGAGGTGATGTTGTGGTCGATGAAACATTTCTTGCCGTTGACATCTCTGGTAAAGCCCCGTACCCGATAGTCAATGGTGATAATATCCGAATCGAAACTGCGAATCAGATAATCCAGTGTGTTCAACGGAGAAATTTCTCCACAAGTCGAAACGTCAATGTCGACCCGAAAGGTCGTCACTTCGTTGTCCGGATGACTTTCCGGAAACGTGTGAACCGTGACATGACTTTTGTCCAGATGGGCGTGAATGTCCCGCCGTTTTAAAAAGGTTTCTCCCTGATTACAGGATACGTCAATCTGAGAGGGAACGTGCCCTTCTGCAATCAGAATGTTGACGGATGCCCCCTGCGGTTCATAATCCTGCTTGGAAATATTCAAAATAGAAGCCCCAATCATCTCCGTTACGTCACAGAGAATGTTGGTCAATCGTTCCGAGTTATATTGCTCGTCAATGTAGCGGATATAGTCCTGTTTTTCCCGTTCTGTCTTTGCATAACAGACATCAAAAATGTTAAAGCTCAGCGTCTTTGTGAGATTGTTAAACCCGTACAATGCCAGCTTCTTTTCCAACCCTACCATCACAGCCTTCCATAAAATGTCAGATTCTAAAATTGGATCGTTCTTGTATCGACAAATCCATATCAAACATTCATTTTAGCACATTTCCGCCAAAAAAGCAACGGCATCCAAGAAATTTTTTTGGAATTTTCCAGAAACCTGCCTCAGGATAAATAGTGCCGCAGCAAATACCCTTCCCGTACGCCATACGGGCTGACATAAATCAAATGCGTATGCAGCTGCCGGACAATGACATCTAAAATTAAAATGCCGGGGAGAATCGTGTGTACCCGTTCCGGACAAACCTGTAAAATCAATTTCTTGGCTGTTTCATCTCGTTTTAACAGCTGATTTTTCAACTTCTGAAACTGTTCTGCTGTAAAGGAATTCGCATCCGGCAAAGGTGCTTGCTGCGTCTGAATCAGCTGCAAAACTGCACGAGCCGTTCCGCCAACGGCACAGAGCAAATCATAGTGCGGCAGTTTGTCCGCTTTGATTTTCTTCCACTCCCGCAGAACCCGTTCTTGAATCTGGGCAACCTCGGCTTCTTTTGGCAGGAATTTTTCCACCATTTCTGTATGCAGACGCAGTGCTCCAACGGGCATACTTTCCATGAAAGCTGGCCCATCTGCTGCAAAGGTCGTGATTTCCGTGCTGCCGCCGCCGATGTCTACCAGTGCCCCTTCTTCCATCGGTGCTCCATGCATCACGCCAAAATAGTCCAAAAAGGCTTCTTCGTGTCCGGAAAGAATCTGCACGGTGTAACCTGTCTTTTGCTGAATGGCAGCAACAACCGCTTCTGTATTTTTGATGTTTCGCAGCGAGGCAGTTGCGAAAACAGTCGTCTGGTCAACCGAAAGCTGTTCCAGCAAAGATTTTGCATCCAGCAACACAATACAAGCCTGCTCCACACCAGCTGCGGTCAACTGCTTCTCTTTCACATAACTTGCCAGTCCTGTCATATAGCGTTTGGAAAAAATCGGTTCAAAGTCCTTCTGCTCCACCTTGTAAACTGCAAGGCGAATGCTGTTCGAACCCATATCAATCAATGCAACATTCATGATTCTTTGATACTCCTGTTTCTTTTTTCGTCCTGTGCGTGCACAGCCCATTCTTATAGTATACTGCAACGGGCAGAAAAATACAACAAGATTCCTGCAAATTCTTCAAAAAGTTTATGTAAAAAGTGAAACCTGAAAACTTAACGTAAAAATAACAAATGGTTTACATTTCTAAGCTGGCATAAAAACAGACGATGTAGTATAATAAAAGAAAACAAAACTCTTGTTTCTTTTTTCTATCATTTTGATGATTTTTTTGTGCAAGTTCTTCAAAATGCAGCCGTCTGTTTCCAGTCGGACTGCGTTTTGCTGTATTCAAAACCAATCAATCAACCAACAGGAGGCATTATTTATGGCAGATCAGCGTTGCTACGCCAATCGAGAACTTTCATGGCTGAAATTTAACCAGCGTGTTCTAGAAGAAGCACAAGATCCAGCAAATCCACTCTGTGAACGGCTTTCCTTCCTCTCCATCTTCCAGAGTAATTTAGATGAATTTTTTATGGTGCGAGTTGGCTCGCTCTTTGAAAAGATGCAAGTATCCGAGAAAATTCGGGAAAATAAAACCAATATGACTTGCAGAGAACAGCTTTTGGCAATCTTTGAACGGGTTCGCCAGATGCTCCACGATAAAGACAACACTTATCGGGATTTACAGAACTGCCTGAAAACAGAGGGCGTGGAGATTGTAGATTTCCACACCATTTCTCAGCAGGAAGCGGATTATTTGCAGTCTTATTTCCGCTCTGAAATCGAACCGCTGCTCTCTCCGCAGATTATCAGCAAAAAGCAGCCGTTCCCATTCCTGCAAAACAAGGAAATTTATGCGGTTGTCGTACTGGAGAAAAAAGGCAGCGAAAAAATCGGAATCGTTCCGTGCAGCAGTCCGGTATTCCCAAAATATGTTTCCCTGCCGAACCAGAAAAACCGCTTTATTCTGACGGAAGAACTCATCCTGCACTTTGCATCCGATATTTTCTCTCGCCATGTCATCAAGAGCAAATCGCTGATTCGAATTGTTCGGAGTGCAGACATTGATGCAGAAGAAGAAAACATTGAAGATGAAACCGATTATCGAGCTGCCATGGAGAAATTGCTCCGTGCCAGAAAACGGCTGCGTCCGGTCAAGATGGAATTTTCTAGACTGATGGACCCGTCTGTGATTGCCAAGCTGTGCGAATACTTGCATCTGAATGAAGCACAGGTTTTCCACTCAGAAGCACCGCTGAGCCTGTCGTTTGTTTCACAGGTACGGGACTTGCTGCGGAAAAATCGTTCCTTGTTCTATCCTCGCAGAGTTCCGCAGCGTTCCGCAAACATTGACGACCACCGCTCGATGATTGCTCAGATTCAGAAGAAAGACCGCTTCTTATCATTCCCGTTTGAAAGCATTCGTCCATTCCTGAACCTGCTCCACGAAGCTGGAGAAGACCCACATGTTGTTTCCATCAAAATGACGCTGTATCGGGTGGCAACCAACAGCAAAATCGTAGAAGCATTGATTGAAGCCGCAGAAAACGGAAAAGATGTCGTTGTACTAGTGGAACTGCGTGCCAGATTTGATGAAGAAAACAACATTGAATGGTCAAGACGACTGGAAGAAGCTGGATGCCGGATTATCTATGGTCTGGATAATCTCAAGGTACACTCGAAGCTGTGCCTGATTACACGGAAAATTGGCAATTCTATCTCTTATATCACACAGGTTGGCACGGGCAACTACAACGAGAAAACTTCTGAAATCTATACGGACTATTCTCTGATGACTGCCCGTTCGGAAATCGGCATGGAAGCAAGTCGGGTCTTCAATGCACTTTGCATGGGGCAGACCATCAAGCACACGGAATATCTGCTGGTATCTCCGCACTGCCTGCAAAATCACGTTGCAGACCGCATTGATGTGGAAATTGAAAAGGCAAAGGCTGGACAGCCGGCTTATATCGGGCTGAAAGTCAATTCCCTGACAGACAAATATCTGATTGATAAGCTGATTGAGGCTTCTCAGGCAGGGGTTAAGATTGAAATGATTATTCGTGGCATTTGCTGCCTGATTGCTGGCATTCCGGGACAGACAGAAAATATTACAATTCGCAGCATTGTTGGACGGTATCTTGAACACACCCGAATTTATATCTTCGGGGCTGGAAATCAGGCTGATGTTTATATTGCCTCCGCAGACTGGATGACGAGAAACACCATCCGGCGTGTGGAAGTGGGTGCTCCGATTTATGATAAGGATATCAAGTCAAGAATCCTCTCCATGTTCCGAATCATGATGCAGGACAATGTCAAGGCAAGAATCCAGCAGCCGGATGGCTCTTATAAAAAGGTACAGAGCAATGCTTCTCCGCTGAATGCACAGGAATATTTCTATGCACAGGCGTATGCTTCGGCAAAGGCAATTGCAACTGCGGAAACAGAAGTGGAAGCAGAGAAATAAAAATCTATGTAAAATACAACGCCCTACTGGAATGTGTTCCGGTGGGGCGTTGCACATATTGATGATAAAATCTCAAAGAGGAGAATAATTGTGCTCGTTTATTTAAAGCTGCTATTTCAGGATGAAAATATCGTAGTGTATGAATACGGACTTACAGAGGAAAAAATGATTGGAAAAGTGATAGTCTCTTTACACAATAAAAAAGACTGTCAATTTTTCTCTTATTCTGAAAATTACAAATCATTCAATGTTTATACTGGTTGTGTGATTACAAAAATATTCCACTACATTGCAGAAAATCGGTTTCCAAAAACAGATTTGTATGCTTGCTAATTAAAAAATCTGCAATTATTGTTATATTTTTATCATTGTTCCAACGAAAATGAACTTTTAGGGTTGACAATCAGAATCTTTTCAGGTATAATAGAATCAAAATGTTTCACTTTTCCAGTAAAAAGGAGTTGCTTTCTATGAAAATTCGTTCGATGCTCGCCGCAGCTTGTGCCTGCCTGATTGCTTCTGGTTCAATCTTGTCTTTCACAACTGCCCTCCCTGCACAAGCAGATATGTTTGATTTGGGAGATTTTGACGGAAATGATTCCATTGATGTGGATGATGCCGTATCCGTTCTGACATTCTATGCAAAAACAGCAGCTGGAGTTGCTTCTATAGAAGACATAAGCAATGAGCAATTTAATGCAGCAGATATAGACTGGGATGGTTCTATTACGGTGCAAGATGCTGTTTATATCTTAACCTATTATGCACAGACATCCGCAGGGTTAGAACCATCTTGGGCGGATATTCTGCCAGAAGTTTATGGAATTCCAGCTTGGGAAACCGCTTATTATGACCTGCTGCTTTCTGGAGCACTTTCAGATGAAAGCGGAAATGCTACTTATTCTCTTATTTATATCGACCAAGATGATAATCCAGAATTATTGATGGATTCTTACGCTGGCGGTAAACTATATACTTATAAGGAAGATACCGGTTGTTCTTTGGTGCATAGCTGGGCTTCTGCAAGAAGCAGCGGATTCTGTGGATATGCGGAAGGAACGGGATATTTCTATACGTTCAGTTCAGCCAGTGCTTTCATCGGCTCTATGGGGAAACAGGAACTGGTTGGAGATTCGTTTGTCCTGCGAGATCGTATCAGCGTCGATAACGGCAATTATCAGCATAATGGCGTAAGCTGCACAAAGTCACAATATAATTCTATAGAAAAATCATATACAGACAGTTATTCTAGTTATGATACTTATGATTTTCTGAACTTTATGAATCGTCTCTGGGATGGAAGAACGCCTGATTTTAACCAACTGAAAACCGCCTTGGAATCCTATCGTCCAGTATATGCTATGGAAACAGCTGATTATGATGGAGACGGAAAAGAAGAAGCGTTTGTTGTGTCGGGTGAAAAAAATTCTTCTTCAAAAACCGTTCAAGGCATTTATTATATAGATTCTGATGGATACATCTCAGAAGTTCGCACCGATTTTTCTGTTGATTTATTCAGCAATGCAAATTATGTGGAATATGATGGCAAGGGATTTTTCGCTTGTGATGTTTCCGGCGGCGGTTCTGGATGGGTCACTTACCTGTATGATGTGCGAGATGATTGGTGGAATGAATTGAATCTGTCCGGCTCTTTGCAGAGCTTTTTCAAAAAAGATGATACTTGCTATACCACGAAAAGTGTATTTTCTGCTCAGTATGGTCACCAGTATGTCGATGTCCCATTGAACTATGATAAAGATACGCAGGAGTTTTCTTATCCGGAATCTTAAAATGTAGGCATTATAATTTCAATCCACACCCCCATAAGGGGGCGACAACTCATAGCGTATACTAAAACTAATGATTTCAATCCACACCCCCATAAGGGGGCGACAAGCGGTGATTATATTGTCAGCAGTCTGATTGCAGCCGTAAACCCCACCGCAAAGGCATTCTTCTGCCAATTTTCGCATAATTCACACAGGGCTTCTTGTCCTTTTTCTGCATGTCTTTTCTGAAAATAAGAGAACACAGAATCCATTTGTTCTTGTAATTCCGGTGTTTCAAATACAAATGGGTCTTCATTGCAGTTCCCTTCATACAGAAATTCCAATTCCTTTTTCATAAGTATAACCTCCTTTCTTGACAACGCCCAAAAAACATGCTACAATAATAGTTAAGCAGTGTTTTTGAGCACTGTATCAGGCTGTAAGTGACGTTTGTTGGTAGCGTACAACACTTACAGCCGTTTCTTTTATGGAAATCATAGTGAATTTTATTCATTCGCTTCTGATTTCCATTAATTTTATTATACTCTATAGTTAAGCTCTTGTCAATCCAGAAGCCCATATAAATTGTATTCATTTTGTAAATATTTTTCTTTATATTGCCAAAAAATCCTTTAAATAAAAAAACCATTTCTCATCTAATTCGCATCTATAACAAGCAAAAAGGACGTTTCTGCATCGCTGCAAAAACGTCCTTTTTCGTTGTATCAAATGAGAAAAACGCCGATATTGCTTAGAACTTGCCAGCCTTTGCTGCTTCTTCTACAGATACAGCAACTGCTACGGTTGCACCAACCATCGGGTTGTTGCCCATGCCGATCAAGCCCATCATTTCAACGTGTGCCGGTACAGAGGAAGAACCTGCAAACTGTGCGTCAGAGTGCATCCGTCCCATGGTATCGGTCATACCGTAAGAAGCCGGACCTGCTGCCATGTTATCCGGGTGCAGGGTACGACCTGTACCACCACCAGATGCAACAGAGAAGTACTTCTTGCCAGCGTCGATGCATTCCTTCTTATAAGTACCTGCTACCGGGTGCTGGAATCTGGTCGGGTTGGTGGAGTTACCAGTGATGGAAACGTCTACGCCTTCCTTCCACATGATTGCAACGCCTTCGGTTACATCGTTTGCACCGTAGCAATTTACCTTTGCTCTCGGGCTTTCCGGATCCTTGGAATAGCACTTCCGGAATACTTCCTTGACTTCACCGGTGTAGTAATCCATTTCAGTTTCTACATAGGTAAAGCCGTTTACTCTTGCAATGATCTGTGCAGCATCCTTGCCCAGACCGTTCAGAATAACCCGCAGCGGTTCTTTCCGAACCTTGTTTGCCTTTTCAGCAATGCCGATTGCACCTTCTGCAGCTGCGAAGGATTCGTGACCTGCCAGGAATGCGAAGCACTTGGTTTCTTCTTCCAGCAGCATCTTGCCCAGGTTACCGTGACCCAGACCTACTTTTCTCTGGTCTGCAACAGAACCCGGAATGCAGAATGCCTGCAAGCCTTCTCCGATTGCAGCGGCTGCATCTGCTGCACGGCGACATCCCTTTTTGATTGCGATGGCTGCACCAACAGTGTAAGCCCACTTTGCATTTTCAAAGCAGATTGGCTGAATGCCTTCTACCATCTTGTAAACGTCCAGTCCAGCTGCCTTTGTTACTTCTGCAGCCCCTTCGATGGAGTCAATGCCATATTCCTTGAGAACCGCAAGAATCTGCTTTTCTCTTCTCTCATAAGATTCAAACAATGCCATGGATGAAATTCCTCCTTATTCTTCTCTCGGGTCTACAAACTTTACAGCGTCTGCAACACGGCCGTACTGTCCCTGTGCCTTTTCAAAAGCGGTGTTTGCATCATCGCCAGCCTTGATGAAGTCCATCATCTTGCCGAAGTTTACGAACTTATAGCCAATGATTTCATCATCTTCGTTCAGGGCAATCTTGGTGACATAACCATCGGTCATTTCCAGATACCGAGGGCCCTTTGCCAGTGTACCATACATCGTACCAACCTGAGAACGCAGACCCTTACCGAGGTCTTCCAGACCAGCACCGATCGGCAGACCTTCTTCAGAGAATGCACTCTGGCTTCTGCCGTATACGATCTGAAGGAACAGTTCCCGCATAGCAGTGTTGATGGCATCACATACCAGGTCGGTATTCAATGCTTCCAGAATGGTTCTGCCCGGCAGAATTTCTGCTGCCATAGCGGCAGAATGGGTCATACCAGAACATCCTACGGTTTCTACCAATGCTTCCTGAATGATGCCTTCCTTGACATTCAGGGTCAGCTTACATGTTCCCTGCTGCGGTGCACACCAGCCGATCCCGTGTGTCAGACCGGAGATGTCAGAAATTTCCTTTGCCTTTACCCACTTTGCTTCTTCCGGAATCGGAGCAGCACCATGGTTCACGCCCTGTGCAACGCTGCACATCTTGTTTACTTCGTTTGAATAAATCATCTTCAAACTCCTTTCATATGATAGTGGTTTTCCGGCACAGATGATTCGTTCTGCACAAAGAACATCCTGTACGGGAAATCTGTATGCCACTTTTGCATACATCCTTATTATACAACATTTTTTGTCAGGAATCAAGTGCTTTTTCGATTTTCCGACTGGTTTTTCAAAAGTCGCTGGCATCCTGCGGAAAAATCATCCGGAATGTTTCCGGTCTGCTGAAAAAAATTCAACGGTCATTTGTACAATTCCAAACAAATTGAAAACAAATCCAAGAAATGATTGCATTTTCTCCAAAGAGCGATTATAATAAAAAAGATATTGCTTCTCAAAAAAATAAAACAGCTGCACCACCATTTTGCAGCAATGATCAAGGAAAGGATGATTTTAATCATGAAGCAAGCAAACAAAACTGGCTTTTCCAGCCGTCTGGGATTCGTCATGGCGGCGGCAGGATCAGCAGTCGGATTGGGAAATATCTGGCGATTTCCCTATCTGGTAGCCAAATACGGTGGCGGGATCTTTCTGCTGGTCTATCTGGTCTTAGCCGTTACCTTCGGCTTTGCCCTGATGACGACAGAAATTGCAATCGGCAGAAAAACCGGAAAGAGTGCCATTCTCGCCTACAAAGCCGTCAACCAAAAATTTTCGTTCCTGGGTTACATTGCCTCAGCAGTTCCAATTCTGATTTTCCCCTATTACTGTGTGATCGGGGGATGGATTGTCAAGTATATGACGGTCTATTTTACCGGACAGGCACACGCTGCCGCCGCAGACGATTATTTTTCCAACTTCATTTCTGGCACAGCACAGCCCATTGTATTCCTTGCGATTTTCCTCTTCTGCACGGCATTGGTCGTTCTGATCGGGGTGCAAAAGGGTGTGGAAAAGGTCAGCAAGATTCTCATGCCGGTTCTGATTCTGCTGTCGCTGGCAATGGCAATTTATGCATTGACTTTGGATGGTGCAATGGATGGTTTTGTCTATTACATCAAGCCGAACTTCTCTGATTTTTCCATCAAAACCGTCGTTGCAGCGATGGGACAGCTTTTCTATTCCATGTCCCTTGCAATGGGCATCATGATCACCTACGGCTCTTACATGGGCAAACAAGACAACTTGGAACAGTCTGTTCGACACGTTGAAATCTTTGATACGCTGGTTGCGTTCTTGTCCGGTCTGATGATCGTTCCAGCAGTTTTTGCATTCTCGAATGGCGACCATGCCGCTTTAAAGGCTGGCCCTGGACTGATGTTCATCACCCTGCCAAAACTGTTCGACAGTCTGTCCGGCGGAGCAATTTTCGGTGCAGCCTTTTTCCTGCTGGTATTCTTCGCTGCACTCACTTCTTCCATCTCCCTGATGGAAACGATTGTTTCCGTATTGCAGGACAAGCTGAAGTGGAAACGGCAGACGATTTGCCTGCTGGTCATGGGCGTTGCATTGCTGATGGCACTGCCGTCCACGCTGGGTTATGGCATCTGGAGCGAAGTCACGATTTTCGGCTATCAGATTCTTGATTTCTTCGACTTCTTCTCGAACAACCTGCTCATGCCGATTGTCGCTCTGCTGACGGCTGTTTTAATCGGCTGGGTCGTGAAGCCGAAGTATGTCATCGAAGAAGTTTCTCTCTCTGGAACATTTCATGCAAAAAAATTGTACTGCACAATGATCACCTACATCGTTCCGGTTTGTATGGTCATTATTCTGCTCTCTTCGTTCCTCTTAGACCTTTAATTTGAATCCCATCATTTTGCTGCCGGATGGAGGTTGTCTGCTCCCGTCCGGCAGCATTTTTGCAAATTTTGCAGTTTTTTTGGTTTTCGTATTGTTTTTTTAGAGAGATTGTGCTATAATAAAAAAGATCGTTTGTGCCTTGTGCTGGTACAAACAGAAACAGAAAGGAATGTCAAAAATGCCTATCACAGAACTACTGCGGCAAAATGCAGAACGCTATCCAGATGATACCAGTCTGGTTGAAATTACACCGCCGCCCACCGTCCATGGTCGGTTGACGTGGAAAGAATACGCCCTGATTGAATCCGGTACGGGTCAGAATGTCCGGCGGGAAATCACTTGGAAAGATTTCAACTGCCAGGCAAACCGGTTCGCAAACTTCCTCTTGTCCAGAGGCATCCGCAAGGGCGAAAAAGTTGCCATCCTGCTGATGAACTGCTTGGAATGGCTGCCGATTTATTTCGGCATCTTAAAAGCAGGAGCGATTGCCGTTCCGCTGAACTACCGCTATACTGCCGAAGAAATCCGGTACTGTCTGAACTTAGCAGAAGCGGATTTCTTAGTATTTGGCCCTGAATTTACCGGACGGGTGGAGGAAATCTGCGATTGTATGCCTCGTGTTCGGAGCATGCTGTATGTCGGAAAAGACTGCCCGACCTTTGCAGAAAGCTATGACCGTCTGACACAGTTCTGCACCTCCAAAAATCCGGATGTGCCGCTGACAGAAGACGATGATGCTGCCATCTATTTCTCTTCCGGTACGACTGGCTTCCCGAAAGCCATCTTACATACACACAGAAGCCTGAGCCACGCTGCACAGGTCGAACAGCACCATCACGGTCAGACAAAGGACGATGTATTCCTCTGCATTCCACCACTTTATCATACAGGGGCAAAAATGCACTGGTTTGGCTCGCTGCTGACGGGCGGAAAGGCAGTCCTGCTCCGTGGGGTCAAGCCGGAATGGATTCTGAAAGCCGTTTCCGAAGAACAATGCACCATCGTCTGGCTGCTCGTGCCGTGGGCACAGGATTTGCTGGATGCGTTAGACCGGAAAGATTTGAATCTAGACGACTACAACCTCGACCAGTGGCGGTTGATGCACATCGGTGCACAGCCTGTTCCGCCGTCTTTGGTCAAACGCTGGAAGGCTTATTTCCCACACCATGCTTATGATACCAACTATGGTCTGAGCGAATCCATTGGTCCAGGCTGCGTACACCTCGGTGTCGAAAATCCGCACAAGGTCGGTGCAATCGGAAAAGCTGGCTATGGCTGGGAAGTCAAGATCGTTGACCCGAATCATAACACCGTTCCGCAGGGCGAAGTCGGCGAACTGGCTGTGAAAGGCCCGGGCGTGATGAAGTGCTACTATCGGGATGAAAAGGCAACCGAAGAAGTTTTACAGGATGGATGGCTGTTCACCGGCGATATGGCACAGGAAGACGAAGACGGCTTTATCTATCTCGTTGACCGCAAGAAAGATGTCATCATCACCGGCGGCGAAAATATTTATCCGGTACAGATTGAAGATTTCCTCCGCCAGCACAATGCAATCAAAGACGTTGCTGTCATTGGTCTGCCAGATGCCCGTTTGGGCGAAATCACGGCTGCCATCGTAGAAGTGAAGCCGGAAGCAACACTCACCGAAGAAGAATTGCAGACGTTCTGCATGGCACTGCCACGGTATAAGCGGCCAAGAAAAATCATCTTTGCCGATGTTCCAAGAAACCCCACCGGAAAGATTGAAAAACCAAAGCTGCGGAAGCGGTACTGTGTTGAAAATCTGGTTGCAAAAGAATCCGGTGTCACCGAACACGAAACCCCATGAAAGGATGAACAAATATGAAAAAATTACTACTCGGCAATGCTGCTGTAGCAAGAGGTGCTTATGAAGCAGGCGTTCGGGTTGTTTCCTCTTATCCGGGAACGCCAAGCACAGAAATTACAGAACAGATTGTCCCATACAAGGAAATTTATGCGGAATGGGCACCAAACGAAAAGGTTGCTGCTGAAGTTGCCATTGGTGCATCCATCGGCGGTGCTCGTGCGATGTCCTGCATGAAGCACGTTGGTTTGAATGTCATGGCTGACCCAGTGTTCACCGTAAGTTACAGCGGTGTCAACGGCGGTCTGGTTTTCTGCGTTGCAGATGACCCAGGTATGCATTCTTCTCAAAACGAACAGGATTCCCGGCACTATGCAGAAGCTGCCAAGATTCCAATGCTCGAACCGTCCGATTCCGCAGAATGCAAGAACTTCACCAAGCTTGCATATACCATCAGCGAAACATTCGATGCTCCGGCATTCCTCCGGCTGTCCACCCGTGTTTCTCACTCCCAGAGCTTAGTAGAACTGGAAGAACCGGAAGAAGTTGCTCTGAAACCATATGAAAAGGATGCTGCCAAGTATGTCATGATGCCGGCAAATGCCATCAAGCGGCACGTGGTTGTAGAAGAACGGATGCGGAAACTGGCAGAATATGCAGAAACCTGTCCGATTAACCGGGTAGAATCCAAGGGCAACAAAATCGGTGTCATCTCCGCTGGTATCGCTTATCTGTACGCCAAGGAAGCCCTCGGCGACCAGGTAGACTACTGCAAACTGGGTATGATTTACCCGATGCCGAAGCAAATGCTGCTGGACTTTGCTGCACAGCATGAAACCGTCTATGTCATTGAAGAACTCGACCCGTTCATTGAAACCTACTGCCGCAGCCTTGGCATTTCTGTTATCGGCAAGGAAGCTTTCTCCCTGCTGGGCGAATATACCCCGCATCAGATTCGCAAGGTGGTTCTGGGCGAAGAAGAGCCAGCTTATCAAGTGCCGGGTGAACCGATTCCTGTTCGTCCGCCAGTGATGTGTGCAGGCTGCCCGCACAGAGGTGTATTCTATGTTCTGCACAAGCTGAAGTTGCAGGTTTCCGGCGACATCGGCTGTTATACATTGGGGGCAGTTGCTCCGCTGAACAGCATGGATACCACCATTTGTATGGGTGCATCTGTTGGTGTTGCAATGGGTATGGCAAAGGCAAGAGGCAATGACTTTGCAAAGAAAACCGTTTCGGTCATCGGCGACTCTACCTTCATTCACTCCGGTATCACGGGCTTGATTGATGTGGTTTATAACAAGGGTATCAATACGATTATCATTCTGGACAACTCCATCACAGGCATGACCGGACATCAGGACAACCCAACCACGGGTTACACCATCCGGAAGGAAGTCACCAAGCAAGTGAATCTGGTAACGCTCTGTAAGTCCGTTGGTGTCGAACGAATTGCCATTGTTGACCCGTTCGATGTCAAGCAGCTGGAAGCCGTTGTGAAACAGGAAATCGCTGCGGAAGAACCGTCTGTCATCATTGCACAGCGTCCGTGTGCCCTGCTGAAAACCGTAAAATATACAGGCTGCTGCGAAATCAGCACAGACTGCAAAAAGTGTAAACTCTGCATGAAGTTGGGCTGTCCAGCAATTTCCTTTGATGGCACAAGACCAACCATCAACCCGACCCAGTGCAACGGCTGCGGACTCTGCCTGAACGTATGTCCGTTTGGCTGCATTCACAAGAAAGAGGAGGCATAAACCATGACAAAACAAATTATGATTGTTGGTGTCGGCGGACAGGGAACGCTGCTTGCCAGCCGAATCTTGGGCAACGCTGTCACAGATGCCGGTTATGATGTCAAAGTTTCTGAAGTACACGGTATGAGCCAGCGGGGCGGCAGCGTTGTAACCTATGTGAAATATGGCGATGCTGTTTATTCCCCAATCGTCGACCGTGGCACTGCTGATTTGATTTTAGCATTTGAACCGCTCGAAGCCTATCGTGCTCTTCCTTACCTGAAACAGGGCGGAAAGATGATTGCCAACACCCAGCAGATTGACCCGATGCCCGTCATTACTGGTGCAATGGCATATCCGGAACACATCTGCGAAAAGCTGGATGCCGTTTGCGATTTGACGGCTGTCGATGCGTTGCAGCTTGCCGTACAGGCTGGCAGCCAGAAATGCGTCAATGTTGTTTTGATTGGCGTGATGGCAAAGTCCACCGAAATCCCGTATGAAAAGTGGCTCGAAACCATTCGGAACACCGTTCCGGCAAAATTCTTAGACATGAACTTGAAAGCGTTTGAATTGGGCTATCAGGCTGCCAAGTAATTCGCTTTCTCAAACAATACTTCTCAAAAAGCCAGTCTGTTCCTCTAGAACGACTGGCTTTTTTCAACCAACAGGAGGTGTTTTCTATGAATCCAGAAAGTTTCTCTTCCCTGCCGGAAGGGCAATGGCTGCTTCAGCAGGTACAAACGGCTTTCCCGAACTGCTCCGCTGACGAACAGCTGGACGGCGTTGCCATCCTCTGCACCATCCAGCAAACCATCGGACATCCACCGCTCTTTCGGGAGTGTATCTCGTTCTTTCAGCAGCACCCACAGCATCCGTGGGAACGCTGGATGCTGCCGTTTCTCTGTATGAATGTATCCGAATGGCAGACGTTCTGGGCAGCTGTGGAAGCCGTTTTATCCGCCTCGGCTTGCACAGAATCTACAAAATCCTGCTCAAAAAATTAGAAAAGTTGCTAAAAAAGAGAATGCATCTTGCATTTTTTTGTGAAAAGTGGTATGATGAAACCATCTGATTTTAGAACGGAAAAAGGAGGCATTCTCTATGAAAAAAAGCACCATTCTCGGAACTGCACTGCTGAGTGCTGCAACCGTTGCCGCCGGAATTGGCATGATTGCACTTCCACACGCCTATGCATCGTGGGAATGGCGTGGCTATCGGGGCGACCTGAACCATGACGGCGTTGTTTCAATGGTCGACATTGTAAAAATGCAACGGTATCTGCTCCGGTTGGATTCTTTGCAGGGGGAAGACATCCTACAGCGTGCTGACCTCAACCAAGACCACGTTGTCAATGTAGCAGACTTGATGATGCTGAAACACTGCGTCCTCTACGAAGATTTTCTCGAAATCTGGGAGGAAATCGCCGATACGACTACCGTTACCAGCGACACCACTGCCCCTGTTCCCACTACCACAGAAACCACAACCACCACAGATGCGGAAGATGCTACATTCTTAACACCATCCATTCAAGCAGTCAAAGCTTCCCTGCCCTCGCAGGGCGATGCCAAGCTGGTAATTTTCTATGTGGATTTTCCGGACTGCAAATATACCACAGACCTTTCTGCGGAACAGATTCAGGAAATCGCATTCGGGGAAGCAGATACCAGCGACAGCAATTACCCATTCGACAGTATGCATGCATTCTATGAACGCTCTTCCAAGGGGACAATGCACCTTGATGGACAGGTATTCCGCTATACCACCAAAGAAAACCGTTCCGCCTATGATACAGACAAAGATAAGCTCGCACGGGAATGCTACGATGCATTTAACGATAGTGTGGATTTCAGCCAGTTTGACGGCAACAACGATGGCGTGATTGATGCAACGCTGTTCTCTGTTCCAACTGCTGCTGGCGATGACAACTGGTGGCCGTGCGCTGGTCCAATCGGCGATTCCGCTTATACGGTGGATGGTGTTACCATTGGGCATATCATCACCGGAAACGCTCAGATTGAAAGCGAAACCAATTACAGCAACTTCAACAGCAGTTATCTCCACGAAATGGGGCACTGCATGGGCTTGCCGGACTACTACCTCTATAACAGCGATGATTTCGAGGGCATGAAAGGCAATGCCGGAACAGAATTGATGGATGCCGATGCTGCTTCCGATTTCGGCTGTTTCTCTAAGCTGATGCTGGGCTGGTATCAGAAGAATCAAGTTTCTGTCTACGACAGCAGCAAGGGGACACAGACGTTCCAGCTGCAAAACGCTCAGACCAAAAACGGAAACTGCGTGATTGTCCCCTATGGGAAGCTGGATGAACGTTATTTCTCTGAATACCTGATGATTGAATACGTCACCGAAGATGACAACAACAGTTACATCAATTCCAACATGAGTTACTGGCAGAGTATTGACAGCGGCATTCGGGTCTACCACATTCAGGCAGACTTGCAGGAAGATTATTGGTACGCTTACTTCAAATATCAGAATGGTTCGGAGTATACAAACAATGATGATGACGGCATCCGCCTGATTCGGCTTGCCAACGAGCAGGAGGGCGGCAGCGTTTTCAAAACGGGAGATGTGATTGATGGAACAATTTCCGGTTTCCATTGGTACGATTCCAACGAACAAGAAACGATTGACCCTGGCGTAACCGTGACGGTTGGCGACCTGAAAGATGGTGCTTATACCATTACCATTTCTAACAAGTAAACGCAAAAACGCTGCTGCACAAAAAATCGTGCAACAGCGTTTTTTGTATGCAATCAGAATCAAAAACTTGCTTACTTCTGCAATTCCTGTTCAATTGCAGCCAGCAAATCTTCATACCGTTCAAATGCCGGAAGTTCCGGATGGTCTTTTTGAATCTGTTCGGTGCTCCGGAAGAGGAAGCCTGCTTTACTTGCCTGAATCATTGCGAGGTCGTTGTAGCTGTCACCGCTGGCAATCGTATCATAGCCAATGGACTGCAATGCCTTTACGGTGGTCAGCTTGGAGTTTTCAACACGCATCTTGAAGCCAGTGATTTCGCCATCTGCTGCAACTTCCAGAGAATTGCAGAAAATGGTCGGCTGTCCCAGCTTTTCCATCAACGGACCTGCAAACTGTGTGAAGGTGTCGCTGATAATAATCACCTGGCATTCTTTCCGCAGTTTGTCCAAAAATTCCTTTGCACCCGGCAGCGGGGCAATCTTTGCAATGGTTTCCTGAATTTCTTTCAAGCCAAGGCCGTGTTCTTTCAGAACGCCGATTCTCCACTTCATCAGCTTATCATAATCTGGTTCATCTCTGGTGGTACGCTTTAATTCCGGGATTCCGCTTTCTTCTGCAAATGCAATCCAAATTTCCGGCACCAATACGCCTTCCAAATCCAAGCAAGTAATATACATTACGAAGCTCCTTTCTATCGTTCCGGCATTTTGGTTTTATGTACACTGACACAATGCCGAAATCTGTTTTCTATTTTACCGCATTTTCGGGAAAAAATCAATGCTTTTTCTAATAATATTATTCTAAATTATAGATTTATTTTCTTTAAAAGCACTCTACGAAACGTAGGTTGCAGAACTGAATCGCTTGTGTTATACTGAAAGCATCCACTCAGAAAGAAGGTTGTTTTTATGGAACATCCCATGGAAAAAACACATTTTCTCTCTTTTTTCGCCTATGTCACCAGTGACCGGATTTCGTTCATCAAGTGTTATCCGGAACAAAATCCAATGGTACGCTTCCCGATGATGAGGCATGGTACGATTTACAGCTACTGCAATCGGCATGGGCTGTTTCAAGTTTCCGTCTGATAAAATTTCATGCAACAAAAAAAGTCCGGCATTTCTGTCGGACTTTTTTCTCTTTATTCAGCGGAAGTAATCGTTCCTCCGCCAACTACAATTTCTCCATCATACAGTACCACTGCCTGACCAGCAGTCACGGCACGCTGCGGCTCTGCAAATACCACTTGTACCGTTCCATCTTCCAGCGGAGTAACCGTTGCAGCTGCCTCCTTGGCATGGTAACGGGTTCTTGCTGTGACGGAAATCGGCGTTTTGGGTGCACCATCATAAGCAATCCAGTTGAAATCCCGTGCAATCAGTTTCGTAGTATACAGTCCCTCTCGCTCTGAAAGCACAATGGTATTATCTTCCACGCACTTCTTGCAGACATACAGCGGATGCGGTGCAGAAATGCCCAAACCCTTCCGCTGTCCGATGGTATAGCCAATCATACCCTTATGCTCGCCCAGCTTCTTGCCGTTCCGATCTACAAAATCTCCATGCGGATACTGCTTTCCCGTGTACTGTTCAATAAACGCTGCATAATCGCCATCCGGAACAAAGCAAATATCCTGACTGTCATGCTTTTCTGCATTCAGCAAGCCGGATTCTGCTGCCAACTTCCGCACTTCCGCCTTGTCGGTATAGTCCCCCAGCGGAAAAATCGTATGTGCCAGCTGCTCCTGTGTCATGGAATACAACACATAACTTTGGTCTTTCGCCTCGTTCTTCGACTTTTTCAGCAGCCATCTGCCCCGTTCTGCATCGTATGCAATCCGTGCATAGTGCCCGGTTGCAATCGCATCGCAGCCCAACAGGGCAGCTCGCTGGTACAGCTGTTCAAACTTCATATATCGGTTACAGTCAATACAAGGATTCGGCGTTTCGCCCCGTTCATAGGCAGATACAAAACGGTCAATGACTTCCTTGGCAAAATCTGCCGTAAAATTCATGACGTAATACCGCATACCCAGCCGATATGCAACGCTCTTTGCATCTTCTGCATCGGAAAGCGTACAGCAGGTGTTGCTGCGAACCGCATCATCTGGCAGATTGTACAGCTTCATCGTGACACCGATACAATCATAGCCCTTTTGGCACAAGATCGCAGCTGTTGCAGAACTATCCACACCGCCGCTCATTGCGACCAATACTTTTTTCTGCATCTTAATTTCCCAACCTCAACATTTCTTCAATGCAGACCTTTGCTTTCTGCATGACATCTTCCGGCATCTGAATTTCTTCGCCGTCTACGCCCTGCAAGCAGTGCAAAACATCTGCCAATGTCGTAACTTTCATATTGTGACAGACACAATCTTTCGAGAGCGGATAAAACAGCTTGTCTGGGAACTGCATGCCCAAATGCTGTACAATGCTGTTTTCTGTACCGATGATGAACGATTTCTTGTCACTCTTTGCTGCATAGTTCATAATGCCGGTTGTGCTGCCAACATAGTCCGCCTGTGCGGTGACTGCTGGCTGGCATTCCGGATGTACCAGCAGCTCTGCATCCGGATGTGCAGCCCGTGCCTTTTCTACGTCCTTGACGGTAATCCGAACGTGGGTCGGGCAACCGCCATGCATCAGCTGAAATTCCTTTTCCGGAATTTGCTTTGCCACATAATCGCCCAGGTTACAGTCCGGAATGAACAGAATCTTCTTGTTTGGAATCTTCCGGATAATATCCACTGCGGAAGAGGACGTGACACAGACATCACACAGTGTTTTTAATGCAGCAGTTGTATTGATATAGGCAACCACACAGTGTTCCGGATAGATTTCTTTCATCTGCTGCAACATTTCCACATCCAGCTGTTCTGCCATCGGGCAGCCAGCTTCTGCTTTCGGCAGATAAACTTGTTTTTCCGGCGACAGAATCTTCACGGTTTCTGCCATAAAACGAACACCGCACATCATCACCCGTTTGCAATTGGTCTGTGCTGCTTTCTGTGCCAATCCGAAAGAATCTCCGACAAAGTCTGCCACTTCCAAAATATCATGGGTCTGGTAGCAATGTGCCAGAATACAGCAGTCCTGTTCTTTTTTCCATTTTAGAATTGCTTCCTGCATTTCTTTCGTTGTCATTTTTCCTGTTCCTTTCCGCATAGTAATGGTTGTAATGCGTTCAGCATCTGTTTGGTCAGTTTTTGATGTCCCTCTGCGTCGAGATGTTCGCCATCTGCATCCGAAGGCTCTGCATAATCCGAGGCCGCAAAAAACATACAGTGTTCCCGTTCCGCAATCGCTGCATAGACGGATTTTAATGCATAAGAAATGGGAACGGAATCCGCAGAAAATGCGGGGTCTTTTTCTGCAATATCCGCTGCAAGATGAATGGGGGAAACCAATAAGATTGGAAGCTGTTCATCGAATGCCCGCACCTGTGCAATCAGAGCTTCGATGCCTGCTCCAATGGATTCCGGCGTTGCATGGAACTGCGTTTTGCAGTCATTTGTCCCCAGCATCAAAATCACCGCATCCAACGGTGCATGGGATTCCAGCAGCATCGGCAGCACCGCAGCACCATTTCGGTTTTCCCGACGAATGCCGTTCAAGTTGGTTGTGCGTCCGCACAGACCCTCTTCCACAACACGCCACCCGTAAGGCTGAATTGCCTGCTGTAATAAGCACGTCCAGCGTGTGGTTTCATCATATCGTTTTTTCGTTTCCGGCTGATAGCCATATGTGTTTGAGTCCCCAAAGCAAAGTATCGTCTTCATATCGCATTCCCCACCTTTTGCCGTTTTCGTTACCTTCTATTATACCATAGATGCGATAGGTTTTCAAGGTATTTCAATTCGTCATTTAACAGAATATTTCCCTGTTTTTTCGATGAAATTCGTAATAGTCGACAAATTTTAAAACTAGGAAATCCCCCGAAAAATCAACAGAAACGGCACGCCGCAGAATCTCTTCCGCAGCGTGCCGCAATCGTTTTAAATCATGGTTGCAAAATTATTCGCTGATGAAATGCATGGAAACCGGATAATAGTCGCCCCAAGATTTCGGCAGCAGAACCCCTGCATGCATCAGGGTGTCACCGGTATAGGCTGCTCCGTCCTTTGTCCGGTAAACAGCTTCTGCATCTAAACCTCGCAGCGGAACACAATGCCGCACCATGTTTGCTTCTGTCCGGAAAATCATGCCCTGTACCAGAACTTCTTTCTTGTCCTCAGATACAAACGCCCAGAGTGCATAGGCATCTTCCAGCGGATTGCTCAAGCGGTAATACGTCCCGTTGTGAATCAGCGAACCGTATTCCTTGAACTGCTGAATCTGCTGTGTAACTGCTTCCTTTTCCTCGTCTGACAGCAAATTCAAATCCAGCTCATAGCCGAAGCTGCCAGCCATTGCCGTCACGGCACGGGTTTCGATTGGTGTAACTCTGCCAGTCTGATGATTTGGAACAACGGAAACGTGCGAGCCAACCGCAGAAACTGGATAGAAGAACGACGTGCCATACTGAATGATGGTTCGTTCATAAGCGTCTGTGTCATCGCTGCACCAGATCTGTGGGCAGTAGTACAGCATTCCAGCGTCAAACCGTCCGCCACCGCCGCTGCAGCCCTCAAACAGAACCTCTGGGAATGCAGAAGTCAGCCGTTCCAGCAATGCATAGACACCCAACACATACCGATGCGGCAACTCGCCCTGCCGATTTGCCGGCAGCAAAGCGGTATACCAGTCACTGATGCTGCGGTTCATATCCCACTTTACATAGGAAATATCTGCACTGTTCAGAATGTCAGAAATACACTTGTACAAGTAATCCTGCACGTCTGGATTTGATAAATCTAATAACAGCTGATACCGACCCCGCATCGGCTTTCTGCCCGGAATCTGAATTGCCCATTCCGGATGTGTCCGATACAAATCGCTGTCTTCAGAAACCATCTCCGGTTCAAACCAAATGCCGAACCGCATACCCAATGCCTTGACTTTCTGCACCAGTGTGCCCAGTCCGCCCTTGAGCTTCTGTTCATTCACGAACCAGTCGCCCAGACCGGAACAGTCATCATCCCGCTTGCCAAACCAGCCGTCATCCAATACCAGCATATCCACGCCCAGACGAGCGGCTTCTTCGGCAATCTTTAAAATCTTTTCTTCGTTGAAATCGAAATAGGTTGCTTCCCAGTTGTTAATCAGAACCGGACGTTCGATTTTCTGATACTTCCCACGGCAAACGTGTTCCCGAATGGTTTTCTGGAAGCGATGTGACAGGGTTTCTAAGCCGCTATCGCTGTAAGTGAACAACACTTCCGGTGTATCAAAGGTTGCATTTGGCTGGAGTTCCCAGCGGAACAAATCCGGATGCAGCCCCATCACCATTCTTGCTTGCCGCATCTGGTCATATTCAATCTTCGTCTGGAAGCTGCCGCTATACAAGAACGCTGCTCCGAAACAGCTGCCGTTGGTTTCCGTGCAATCTGGCGTGCAGAGAATGGCAGTCGGGTTCTGATGGTGGCTGGATGTGCCTCTTGTGCTGGAACTTTCCTGAATGCCGTGAATCAGCGGTGTCCGTTCGGTAATCCGTTCCATCGCATGTCTGCCGTGGAAGTGCATCCATTCCCACTTTCCATATGGTAAATCTAAACAGAAGCTAGCTGCCTTTGTCAGTGTAATCGGCGTTGTGCCAAGATTCTGGATGGAAACGCAGCGAGTCAGCATATCCAGTTCCGGCAGAACGCCATACCGCAAGGTTACCTGCAAATCTGTTGCCGTATCTTTTAGAACAATTTCCAATGTTTCTGCTTCGTCTTCGTCTGCATAGACTGCCGGCAGCCCTGCAATCGCATATTTGCCTTTTAGAATGTTGTAAGACTGATACCGCAAATCTAATGCATTGCTGCCGTCTGCGTGCGTTGCTGCAATTGCTGGAATCCGGAAATCGCCAACGCCTTCGGTTGCATATTCCAGCGGCAAGGTATTCAAAGAGTAAGTTCTTCTGTTTTCTGCTTCATAGAGATTTCCGGAAAATCCAACATCCGGATAATCCAACAGATAGGACATATCGCCCTCGACAGATGCACCATACCAAAGATGCAGCAGCACGCCGTATTCATCTGCTTTCATCTGATAGGTGGTATGCTTTGTGCGAATAGTAAACAAGGTGGACTGTTCGGTTGTTACAACTTGAATTGCCATAAGAATCGCTCCTTTTTCTTTGATACAAGTTTCGCATCGCAGAGAGGCTGCTCTCATACGATGCGAACTCATTTTTTCTTTATTCGTGAATTTCAAACTGATAGGTGGAAAGATTTGCATCTAACACAATCTTGTGCGACTGATACGTACGAACAATTTGCAGGCGGTCACCCTCTGCCTGAATGGAAATCGTACCTTCCAGTGAGAACGCCGGATGCGTGTTCCGCAGTTCCATCAGCTTTTTCAATTTCTGTACGACTGGACGCTGCTGCTGCTCCGCCACTTCTTCCAGCGAGTAATAATGCCGGTTGATGTCCCGTCCATTCTTGGTACGTTCCATCAAGTCCACATCATTGCTGCCTGCCAGCATGCCCACATAATAAACCTGCGGAATACCCGGTGCAAAGAACTGAATGGCTCTTGCCAGCAAGTACGCATCATCCTGATTGCCCAACGCTGAATAATACGTGGTGTTGACCTGATAAATATCAAGATTGTTGTACGCTTCAGAACTGTAAATCTTCTTTACATTTGCCCCCTGCTGGTACATCTGTTCCTTTACCTTGTCCACTTCTTCATCTGGCAGCAAGTCTTTTACATCGACAATGCCGATTCCGTCGTGGGTGTCCAGTGTGGTAAACTGATGCATCGGGCAGCGTTCCATCCACTGTTTCAGATAAACGCCGGTGTGATTATATAGGGCGTGCAGGGTCAGAACCGGCAGGGCAAAGTCATAGATCCAAAAGCCCTTGTCTGCAATTTTCATCGGGATGGTGTAATGCTCGTGAATCTCTGGTAGGATTTCTGCACCCTCTGCTTTGACTGTCTTTTCAATGTCATAGAGCAGTTCCCAGATGTCCGGTTCTACAAAGAAACAACTGGTATCCGGTTTCTTAATCGCATAAGCAAATGCATCCAGACGAATGACAGCTGCCCCATGGTGGCACATATCCACCAATGTTTGCTTGATGAACTGCTTGGTAGCATCTTTTCGTACGTCCAAATCAATTTGTTCTTCGCAGAACGTGCACCAGACTTTTTCTTTGCTGCCGTCTGCAAATTCTACTTCGATGTACGGAGCACGTGGCTTCCGCTTGTAAATCAAGTCCACCTGCTCCTGTGTCGGTTCTCCGTTCTCCCAGAAATCAGAATAGCGGATGAAGAAATCGTTATAAGCAGACTGGTCTTTCTTTTGCAGGAAATCCTGAAAATAAGCCGAATGTGCAGAGATGTGATTGACCATGAAGTCAAACATCAGGTAATAGTCTTTTCCGATTGCCTCTACATCTGCAAATGTTCCGAAATTCGGGTCAACCCGATCATAACACATCGGAGCAAAGCCACGGTCGGCAGAGGATGGAAAGAATGGGAGAATATGCACACCGCCAACTGCCTTTGCATAATACTGATTCAAAACCTTGTGTAAATCCTTTAAATTGTTGCCCATGCTGTCCGCATAGGTAATCAACATAATCTCATTTTTTAACTGCATTTACTTGATCACCTTAACCCTTTACTGCACCATTTGCAACACCGTTCAAAATCTGCTTCTGGCAAATCACATAGAAAATCAGAATCGGAATCAATGCCAGCAAGTACGATGCAAATGCCAAGTTGTAGTTTGTACCGAACTGTGTCTGGAAGTTCAACTGTGCCAGAGGCAAGGTTGTTCCCTTTGTGCCAGACATGATTACCAGCGGTGTCATAACGTCGTTCCAAGTACCCAGAGCAGTCAGAACCGCAACGGTTGCATGCATTGGCTTCATCATTGGGAAAATAACTGTCCAATAGGTTTTCCAAGCAGATGCCCCATCAATTTCAGCCGCTTCTTCCATTGCCAGCGGAATGTTTTTCAGATAGCCGCTATACAGCATAACATTGATTGGCATATAGAAGACCAGATACAGCAGGATCACGCCCAGCCGATTGTCTAAGCCAAGAATAGCGGTTTCCTTTACCAACGGCATCATCAGGATTGCAAACGGAACGAACATACCGCTTACAATGTAGAAATAAATGAACCGATAGCCTTTTTTTCTTGCCATGTTTCTGCCGATGACATAACCAGCCAGCGAGTGAATCAACAGTGCCAGCACGATGGTTGCAATGGTAATCAGCAAGCTGTTTCCAAGGGTGTGCCAGAAGTTTGTAACTTCCATGGCTTCTTTGAAGTTGTCCAGTTTCCAGCTACTCGGGAATGCCAATGCACCAGCAACGTCATTCGTCATTTCGCTCGGGTTTTTGAATGCAATGATAATGGTCATATACAGCGGGAAAAGAATTGTCAAACAGCCCAAGAATAACAAGACTGTAACAAGCACGTTAGAGCCGCCGATTTTTTTTGTTTTTCTCATAGCTGTTCCTCCTTCTTATTCGTCATTTTCAGCTGGATGACAGAGAATGCAACAATTACAATAAAGAAGATGACGGCATTTGCACACTGATAACCAAACTGTCCGCCGTCCATACCGTTTCGATAAATCAGGTAGGAGATAGACTCGGTGCTCTGTGCAGGGCCACCCTTTGTCAAAGACATGATCTGGTCGAATACCATCAGCATATTCTTGGTGCTCAATACCAAGTTGATGGAAACGAACGGCATCAACATCGGGAGCGTCAGCTTCCAGAACTTCTGCCACGGATTTGCACCGTCAATATCGCCGGCTTCGTAAATATCGGTTGGAATGGTCTGTAAGCCAGAGATGTAAATGATGGTGTTCATGGCAACTGCCTGCCAAACGCCGACAACCAGAACGCCAATCCATGCATGCTTTTCGCTTGCTAAAATACTGTTTTCCAGGAATCCAATGTGCATTGCCTTTGCAACAGCTGGGATGATATAGGTGAAAATAAAGCTGAAGATATAACCAATGATCAATCCACCGAGGATGTTCGGTACAAAGTACATTCCACGGAGCAGGCTCTTGCAGCGAATCTTACTGTTCAAGCCCATCGCCAGCAGTAAGCTCAGAACATTGATGAGAATCGTTCCGACAATCGCATATTTAAAGGTGAACAGATAAGAATGTCCGACTCTGGAATCGGTGAACAAATCCATATAGTTCCGGAATCCAACGAAATCAAAGTCACCGTATCCACGATAGTTGGTAAAGCTGTAGAACGCACCGGTAATCAACGGCAGCGTATTGAATAAAAAGAATAATGCTACGATCGGAATCGTGATGATTAAAAATGTCCGATCCTTTGCAGATGCTACTTTTTTCGTTTTCATTTACTGTTCCCCCTTTTCTTCCTGATATTTCTTGACTTTTGCAATCAAGTCCCGATTATACCGCTTCCATTCCTTATCGAACCGACTCAAGAATGTATCAACGGCATTGGAACTATCATCCATCAAGAACGTCTGAATCATCGCATCCACGCTCATTTCACTTGGATAATGGTGGTCTTGGAAGTCTGCCATTCTGCCTTCCTGAATATAACTCTGCATACTGTCCAGCATGGATGGTAATGTGAAGTCGCCTTCCTTACAAGGAACGGCATTTTGTTCATCCAGATAGATCTGAATGGTTTCGTCTTCACACAAGAACTTCAGCACTTCGTAAACGGCTTCTTTATTCTTGGTTTCTTTCATCACACAGAACTGCAAGTCGACACCAGAGTTCAGCACGTTATCTTCTTCCTTGTCGTTTGCCGGGAACGTAAACGAGTCAATGTTGATGTCCGGATTTACAGACTGAATCTGCGGAACAGCATAGCTACCAATCGCATACATTGCCGATTCGCCTCTTGCAAATGCTGTACATGCATCGTTATAGCTGTATGCGTACGGATTTGGTTCTGCATAATCCAGCAGCACTTTCATCTTTTCCGCAACACCCCGATAAGCATCCGTAAAGGTGGTATTGCCTGCATTGACCTCACTGCAAGTGTCCGGCTCTGACAGACCAACTGCCAACGCATTCCACGGTGCTAAGCAAGTCCAGGTATCTTTAAAGCCAAAGTACAGCGGCGTCATACCTGCGGACTGGATTTCTTCACAGAGGCTGGTAAATTCGTCCCATGTTTCCGGAATGCTCCAGCCGTGTTCCTCGAAGATGTCCTTGTTATAAAGGATACCTGCACAGTTTGCAACATACGGCAGTGCATATGTGCCATCTTTCGGAACAAGTTCCAATTCTTTTTCCATGTCCAGATATGCTGGCTTGACATCGGAAATGCCCTCAAAATCAGAGATATCCATGAACAAATTCGCGTCCAAGAAGTTGGAATAGTTTATATCACCGCCAATGCCGATGATGTCTGGATAATCTTCCCGAATCAGTCTGGTTTTCAAAACCGTAACGGCTTCGTTCGGGGATTCGATGGTCAGGTGAATGTTGTCATGGGTGGCATTGAAGCGTTCTTCCATCGCTTCAAATGCTGCAACTGCTTCCGGTTTGTATTGCAGCAGTTCCACTTCAATCTTTCCATCGCTGGTCTTACTAGAACCGCATCCTTGCAACAACAGTGTGGAAAGAGAAACGCCTGCCAGAATCAAACTACAAATTGCATTTCTTTTTTTCATGATCGTTCTTCCTCCTTTTTCTTTTCGTTTTTAAAACGCTTCTGTTATTTTGTGTTTCTATTATAACATACCAGTTTGCGTTCTGTAAATAGCACAAATCGAGAATCCATATACCATTATGCGATTTTTTTAGAAAATATGCAATTTCATATTGCATTTTGGCATATTGTGTGTTATAATAGAAATCGACAACTTTTTAATCCAGTTTTTGTGCAAGGAGAACAAAAGATGAAAGATTTAATTTTTTCCGTATTTCCCAGTGAAAATTTCGTGGATCTGGGTCTGTATCAGTTCGGCTGGGAGCGATGCAAGCCGGCACATTCCTTTGGTCCAGCTGCCCGCAATCACTATTTGTTCCACTATATTATGTCCGGAACAGGCAGATTGATGACAACAGATGAAAACGGTCAGACACAATCTTTTTCTATTAAAAGCCGACAGGGTTTTATGATTTTCCCCAATCAGATTACCACGTATATTGCGGACAAGGATTTGCCGTGGGAATATGTTTGGGTGGAATTTGACGGGCTGCGAGTGAAATCCATTTTAGATGCCTGCGGATTATCGCCAAACAATCCGGTTTATCATGCAAAGTCCAAAGACTTGCGGGAAGAGATGATGAACGAAATGATTTATATCACACAGAATCGGGATTCCTCCCCAATTCATCTCATCGGACACTTGTATTTATTCTTGGATTATCTGGCTCGTTCCACTGCCAGTGCACCGCTCTCCAGCGGCAGCAGTTTACGGGACTTTTATATTCACGAAGCCCTCAACTATATTGAACACAACTTTCAAAACGATATTACGGTAGAAGATATTGCCGATGTCTGCGGACTGAATCGCAGCTATTTCGGAAAAATCTTCAAAAATGCAGTCGGAAAAACGCCGCAGGAATTTCTTCTGAGCTATCGCATGCTAAAAGCAACGGAACTGCTCAAACTCACCCGCCTTTCCATTCGAGATGTCAGCAATGCGGTTGGATATGCCAACCCCCTGCACTTCTCCAGAGCCTTCCGAAATATCTACGGCATTCCGCCGAGAGATTGGCGGAATCAAAATCAAATTTTCTTGCCCGACCCGCTTTCTGACTGGTCAGACTCTGGCTATGACCTGTAAATAAAAAACAAAAACGGTTCTCTTCCATGTCAGAAGAGAACCGTTTTCTTATAAATTCTGTTTTAGGATTCTGGTTTGGTGTCCGTTTCCAGTTCCATGCGTTCCAGTACTGCCTGATAGCCGCCCGTGCTGTCCCGCAAGGTACGATTCACACGGCTAATGGTCGCCGTGCTTGCACCCGTTTCCTGCACAATCTCATGGAATACATACTGCTTCCGCAGCAGTCTTGCAACATGCAGCCGCTGGGACAACGCACGCAATTCCTGATAGGTGCAGACATCTTTTAAAAATGCAATGCATTCTTCTTCTGTTTTCAGGAGCAGAAACGCTTTCGCCAAAGCCTGCAAATCCTCCTCCAGCTGTGCATCTTTCATGCCGATATCCTTTCGCTGATTATTCGCAGTCGTTCCGTACCAAATCTTCGAGTGTTTCCCGTTTTACAACAACTCTGGAAGTGCCATCCTTTACAAATACAACGGCTGGCTTCTGAAGACGGTTATAGTTGGAGGACATCGAATAGTTATAAGCACCCGTCGCACAAACAGCGATGATGTCGCCCGGTTCGCATGCCTGCAACGGCATATTTTCCCCAATCAGGTCGCCACTTTCGCAGCACTTGCCGGCGATGGTCACTTTGGTGTCCTTCGGCTGGTCTGCCTTGTTGGCAACAATTGCATCATAAGCAGACTGATACAGAATATAACGTGGGTTGTCGCACATACCGCCATCAATGGAAACATAAGTCCGAATGTTCGGGATGACTTTCTTTCCGCCAACGGTATACAGGGTAATGCCTGCCGGTGCAACAATGGAACGACCCGGTTCAATCAGAATGAACGGCTGCGGTACACCATATTCTTCGCTGCAACGGTGAATCACCTTGGAAACCGCTTCCATGTACTGTTCATATGGAATCGGGTCATCCTGTTCGGTATAGCAAATACCAAAGCCGCCGCCCAGATTCAATTCTTCGATGGTGATATGTAATTCTTTCTGAATGGTTGCGATGAACTGCATCATGACTTCCGCAGCTGCTTCAAATCCGTTGGTATCCAGAATCTGCGAACCAATATGACAATGCAGACCACACAGGTGCAGGCTCTTGCACTGCAACGCTTCCTTGACTGCTTCCATAGCTTCGCCAGTTTCGAGTGCAAAGCCAAACTTGCTGTCAATCTGTCCAGTACGGATAAAGTTATGCGTGTGTGCATCAACACCCGGCTTGATCCGGAACATAATGCGAGCGGTCTTGCCCTGCTCCTGACACATCTGTTCCAGCTGGTGCAGTTCATAGATGTTGTCTACAATGATTCTGCCGACCTGATAATCCAGTGCCATCTGCAATTCTTCGGTGGTCTTGTTGTTGCCGTGAAAACAAATTTTGCTGCTGTCAAATCCGGTCTGCATCGCCGTGTACAGTTCCCCACCGGAAACAACGTCTACGCCCATGCCTTCTTCCTGCATCACCCGATAGATTGCCTTGCAGGAGAATGCCTTGCTGGCATAGCAAACTAAGCCCTTGCCCTGATAGAACTTGTCCATGCTCTGTTTGAATGACCGGCAGTGCTTCCGGATGAGGTCTTCATCCATCACATACAGCGGTGTGCCGTACTGCTTTGCAAGCTCTACGGTATCCTGTCCGCCAATGGTCAAGTGTCCCTGTGCATTTACCTGTAAATCCTCTGATACAAACATATTTTACTTCCTTTCCTGCATTACGCAGTGTTTTTTCTCATCGCATTTTCATTCTGCATCGGTTTCGTCTGCTTCTGCTAATTCTGTAATCACATCCCGTACTTCGTCTACGCCCTCACGGGTCATTGCGGAGAACGGAATGACATGGATGTCTGAAAAATAAGGAATCTCCGTCTGAAACGCTTCCATTCGGGCTTTCCGCTGCGACTTGTTCAGCTTGTCCGCCTTGGTCAGGACAATGACAAATGGCATTTCCTGTGCAATCAGGTATTCAATCATCTGCAAATCGTCCTTAGAGGGAGCGTGCCGCATATCCAGCAGCAGGAATGTCAAGCGGATATCTCGGTCAGATTCCAGATAGCCATCAATCAATTCTGCCCAGCGGCGTTTTTCTGTCTTTGCAACCTTTGCATATCCATACCCCGGCAAATCGACAAAGGTCACTGGCGGAATCTGATAGAAGTTGATGGTTGCGGTTTTTCCGGGAACGGCACTGACTCTCGCCAGTGCTTTCCGGTTGAAAATTTTATTCAGCATCGTGGACTTTCCCACATTGGAACGCCCTGCAAATGCAATCTCCATGCCCTTGCAAGGCGGCAGCTGGGAAAATGTTCCGTACGATGCCAGAAATGTGGCTTGTTGAAAGTTCATCCGTTCCTCCTCTTATACCGGAATCAAGGTTTTTGTTTCCGGTGCAGGTGTTCCGGCAGCCTTTGGAGAAAAGACAGCTGGCTGCTCGTCCGGCTGTTCTGCAATCGGTGTTTCCGGCTGAATCGGTTCTGGAACAGAAACCAGAGCGGTTTTCAAAACCGTTTCTAAGTTTTCTGCCGTCACAAATTCCAGCCCGTTCCGTACGGTTTCGTCAACATCTTCCAAATCCGGTTCGTTGCGTTTTGGAATGATGACAGTTTTCAAGCCTGCCTTATAGGCTGCCATTGCCTTTTCCGGCAAGCCGCCAATCGGCAATACTTTTCCGTGCAGCGTAATTTCACCCGTCATTGCAACGTCATGCCGCACTGGAATCCCAGACAGAGCGGAAACAATCGCTGTTACCATTGTAACACCAGCAGAAGGTCCATCCTTCGGCACTGCTCCTTCCGGAGCGTGAATGTGAAGGTCGTTCTTCAAATAGAAATCCTCCGGAATGTGATACTGCTTGGCAATGCTTCGTACATAGCTAACGGCAATCTTAGCACTTTCTTTCATGACATCGCCCAGCGAGCCAGTCAATTCAATCATGCCCTTTCCGTTCAGTACCAATGTTTCCAATGGCATCAGCACACCGCCGACCGATGTCCACGCCAGACCATTGACAATCCCAACGGTATCCTGTTTGCTCTGGTCATCCGGCAGATATTTTTTATGTCCCAGATAAGTTGTCAGGTTCTTGGTGGTAATCGTCACCCGTTTGCACGTTCCGGAAACCAATTCCTTGACCGCTTTCCGGCAAAGAGCTGCCAGCATCCGTTCCAGTTCCCGCACGCCTGCTTCTCGGGTGTAATCGTCAATCAGCGTATACAAAACAGCATCCTGTACCTTGAACTGTGTGCCCTTTAAGCCATGCTTTTTCATCTGTTTGCTCAACAGGTGATGCTTGGCAATTTGGAACTTTTCCTCTCGGTTATAGCTGCCCAGTTCGATGACTTCCATTCGGTCTAACAATGGTGCTGGAATCGTATCCAGTGTGTTGGCAGTTGCAATAAACAGCGTTTTGCTCAGGTCGAACGGCACTTCAATATAATGGTCCCGAAACGCCTGATTCTGTTCACTGTCGAGCACTTCCAGCATTGCAGCGGATGGGTCACCCCGGAAATCATTGCTCATCTTATCAATTTCATCCAACAAAATCAATGGATTCTTGGACTTTGCCCGTGCCATCGCATCCATAATGCGTCCCGGCATTGCTCCGATGTAAGTTTTCCGGTGTCCTCGAATATCAGATTCATCCCGAATTCCGCCCAGCGAAACCCGTTCGTAATTTCTGCCCAGAGCCTTGGCAATGGATTTTCCGATGGAAGTCTTGCCGACACCCGGAGGGCCAACAAAACAGAGAATCTGTCCCGTCACTTCCGGCATCATGGCATGCAGAGCGATGCTCTCCAGTACCCGTTCCTTGACCTTTTTCATACCGTAATGGTCTTTGTCCAGAATGGCTCTTGCCTTTTCTAAGTTGACTTTGGTCTTGGTTTCCTGATTCCACGGCAGGCTCAAAACCGTATCCAGATAGTTCCGAATCAAAAATGCTTCCTGCGTTGCCGGCGGCAGTTTTCCGATTCGGTCGGCCTCTTTCAGCAGCTTTTCTTCGGTTGCTGGCTCTAGCTTCAATTCCTTGATTTTTGCAACATATTCCGCTGCATCTTCCTGTTCGTCCTCAGCTTCGCCCAGCTGCTCTTCAATGATGTGCATCTGTTCCCGCAGATAAAATTCTTTCTGTGAACGATCCATGCTTTCCTTGGTACGTTCCTGAATATCCCGTTCCAAATCCAGCACTGCAATTTCATGCTGCAACATCCGCAGCAGCATATCCAGCCGTTTCAGAATATGATTTTCTTCCAGCAGTTCCTGCTTCTGGCGGTAGTCCAGATTGATGTTGAAAATCATGTTGTTGAACAATTCATATGGGTCATCCTGGCAGAGCACAGAAACAACCAATTCTCTCGGCATTCTCGGGAAAAAGTCGCAGTACTGGTCGAATGACTCTTTCAGCGTCCGAATCATTGCAGTCAGTTCCACGTCATCGATCTTGGCACGGCTCTTATAGGAAACCGGCTTTACTTCTGCCGTTAAAAAGGCATCCTGCTTTTCCATTGAGCAAAGCTTTGCTTTCTGGACACCTTCCACCAACACCCGCATGACACCATCCGGTGTTTTCAGTACCTGGCGTACTTCTGCAATAACACCAAATTCGTACAAGTCTTTCTGTTCCGGTTCTTCTGTAAAAATATCCCGCTGTGCAACCAAAAAGAGCTGATGATCCGAGGCATACGCTGCATTGACGGCTTGAATCGATGCTTCTCTTGCCACATCAAAATGCATGACCATTTTCGGGAAGATTACAACGCCACGCATGGCAACCATCGGCATATTCTGGGTTGTGCGTTCGATTGGATTCATAAGGTACGTCAGTCCCCTTTCTTTTTCTAATTGTGGTAATGAAAATTGCACACCGAGGGCAGCGGTATCCTGACAAGATTTCCCTCTGATTTCCTCGGTATTTCATATTATACTATATTTCTGCTCTGTTTGCAAGTGGTAAGTCCTGAAAATTCCACAAATCGACTGTTGGGATTTTTTCAAAGAAGTTCTTGGGAAACCAAATGCATCCGGTTCGGCAAAATTGCTTTATGATTGGATTATGCTTCCAGCAATGCCCGATGCAGAGCAATCAGCTGTTCCATGGAAAGCGATTCCATCCGCACGGTTTCCGACAATCCGCAGTCGGTCAACGCTTTGCTGACAACTGTCTTTTCATAGCCCATCGTTGCCGACAGTGCATTGACCAATGTCTTTCTTCGCTGAGAAAAGCCACTCCGCACCATCCGGAAAAAGTGCTTTTCATCTGCAACCTGCTCCGCATACGGCGTTCCCAACTGAATTTGAATCACCGCAGAATCGACATTCGGCGGCGGCAAAAAACTGCCCCTCGAAACAGAAAACAGCTGCGTAACCGTTCCATAATACTGCACGGCAACCGTAATTGCTCCGGCTTCTCGTGTTCCAACTGGAGCGGTCAGCTTCTCTGCAACTTCTTTCTGCACCATAACCGTAATTGTTTCCAGCTTTGCCCGACTCTCCAGCAAGTGCATGAGAATCGGAGCGGTGATATAATACGGCAAGTTCGCACAAACCGAAACCGGCATTGTTCCAAACTCCTGCTCCAGCAGTGCTGGAATGTCGCATTTCAAAATGTCCTGATGAATGATATGCAGGTTTTCATACTGCCCGACGGTTTCCTCCAAAATCGGGAACAGCCGTGCATCTACTTCCACAGCCGTTACTTTTTCTGCACGCTTGGCAAGTTCTGCGGTCAGTGTTCCGATTCCCGTGCCAATTTCCAGAATGCCATGTTCCGGCTTGGCATTGCCCATCTCTGCAATGCGGGGGCAAACATCCGGATTGATGAGAAAGTTTTGCCCCAGCTTCTTCGAGAAGTGAAATCCATGCCGTTCCAATAGGGTTCGTACATATCGCATATTGGTTAAAGATTGTTCCATACAGTTCTCCTTTAAAGTAATACAACCGCTCCGGTATAGGTCGAGAACAAGCAGCACTGCCGCACCCGTTCGCCCGTGATTCCCTCTAATGCCAGCTGATACAATCGCAGCTGCATCCGATAGCGGTTCGCCAACGCCGTCATATCTTGTGTCGTGTCGGTTTTATAGTCTACCAGTACAAAGCCGTTCTGCTCCCAGAATGCAAGGTCAATGATTCCCTTGATCATACTCTCTGGATTGTGTTGCTGTTTCAAGGTATCCCATTCTTCCCCCTGCATCTTTGGCAACAGCAAATCCAGCTGCACCAAAAACTTTTTCTCTCGCAGAATCAGTGGCGAACGGCGAACTCTCTGGTACAATTCACTCTGGAAAAAGTGTCGAATATCCAATAGGCGAATGCTGTCCGCTTCGGCTTCGGTCAAGTGCCCATTCTGTACCAGTGTTTGCAGGGCTGCTTTCGGGTCTTTCTCCGCCTCGGAAAAAGATACATACTGTAAAAACGTATGCGTTGCCGTTCCTCGTTCGGTTGCCGTCAAAGCTTCTTGCTGTAAAAAGCGTGGTCTTGCCCAGCTGATTTCCTGTTCCGGTTCAGTCTGCGTTTTGTCATGTGTTAGACTGGACACGCTGAGCAGGGATAATTGCTTTGCAGCCGTATCCGCATAGTGAAACTGCAATGCCGTTTCGATCTCTGCCTGTAACGCTGCGTCCGGTTCTGGCAGTGCATCTGCAACCGTTTCGGCTTGTTCCGCTTCCAATTGCTCTTCTGAAACCGCTGTATAGGAAATTGACAGTGTGGAGAAGTCTGTTTCTTCCGGCAGGGGTCGCCTTGCTTCCCACTCATGCATACACTTCAAAAACTCTGCATCCTGTCGGCAATACAAAACATACCAAATCCAGAATGCCATACAATTGGCGGAGGAAACCGCTGCACGGCAGACAAATTCCTTGGAGAAATCCTTGTTTTGCAGCTGACGGGCAATCATTTTTTCTTTTCGCCCCAGCTGAAGCGGTAGGAATAATTTCTGTTTGGCTCGGGTCATTGCTACATACAGCAACCGCATTTCTTCTTGTAATAGCTGCTGTTTTTTCTCTTTCAGCAAAACCAGATAGGATAAGGTCTGATATTTTTGATAATTCTTTGCATCGTATAAATACAGCCCCATTCTTCCGGTATCGGAAACGTGCATTTTTTTGGAGCTGTCCTGCTTGGAAAACTCTGTTTCTAGTTCTGCCAAAAATACAAACGGAAATTCCAACCCCTTGGAACGGTGCATGGTTTTCAGGAACACCGCACAATCTGCCCCGTTGGAGGGGTTCGCCTGCTCCAAATCTCGGTCATGTTCCAGCAGGGCATCAATATACCGCAAGAAGCCTGTAACACCGCCGGTAAAGGCTGCCTGTCCCTGTGCCTCATATTGTCGGGCATACTGAATCAGCAAGTTCAAATTGGCACGTTTTTTCTCGCCGTCCTGATACAGCTGCATGACAGAAAGAAAGTCTGTGGTATCGTAGATTTCCCGAATCAACTCTTCCAGCGGTAATGTTGTGCTGTCTGTTCGCAACTGTTGGAAAATCTGCCAGAACGAACGGCATTTCTCCCGAAATGGTTCTGGCAACTGCTGTACCGCCTCCAGTAATTCTGGTGTTGCCAGCTGTTCCGCATCGCCAGCCGCCACACTCAACACATAATAAAGAGATGCCTTGCGGTCAAGCAACCGCAGCATCGAGATTTCATCCATAGAAAATTGAAACATTGGCGAGGCAAGCACGGCAACCAGTGGAATTTCCAACAGCGGATTATCCAGAATCCGCAGCATATTCAATAAGATGGTGATTTCCCGTGCCTTTAAGTATCCCTGTTCCTCGACTTTTTTCACAGGGATTTGCAGGGCTTCCAATGCCTTTGCATACTTCTGGCAGGGCTTTCCTTTTCGCAGCAGAATGCAGAAATCGCCAGGCTGACAGGGACGAACCGTTCCGTTTTTCTCTAACACCGGATACCCGCTTTGCAGCATCTGTTGAATGGTGTGGGTAATCCATGTTACCTGGAAATCGGCGGTTTCTGTTTCCGGTAAAAACGCAACTTCAACGCCCTGTCGATGTTCCGGAAGAGATTGATAACCCGTTGCTCCGGGGTACAGCCATTCCGACGGGTCATAGGAAACGGTATCTGTTCCCTGCATAATATGAGAGAAAATCAGATTCACAAACTGCAAGACTGCATCGGAACTGCGGAAATTTTTATTCAGCTTGATACATCGCATGCGTGGCTGGTCGGTTTGTTGGCTTTCCCGTTCCGCAAACCGCACGCACTGCAAAAAGTTTTTCGGATTCGCCAGCCGGAATTGATAGATGGATTGCTTGACATCGCCCACCAAAAATGCATTATCTCCATATTGCAGCGTTCCGTCTGCATCTTTCTGGCAGCCATGCGAAAGCAGCTTGAAAATCATGTCTTGCTTATTGTTCGCATCCTGATATTCGTCAATCATAATGATTTGATATTCCTCAGAGAGGGCTTTTGCCAGTGGGCTTTGTGTGAGAACACCGTCCTGCATCTCTGACAGCAGCTGCAAGGTCATCCGTTCCCCATCGTCAAAACTCAAAGCATTCCGCTGTACTTTTTTCGTCCAGAGCACCTGTTCAATGTCCTCCGACAACGCAAACAGAATCGGCAGTAATTCCCGATGTGCCTGAAAATCTTCCCGACAATACGGCAATGTTTCCTGTAGCTCTGTGAACAGAGCTTTCATATCCGCATCATACTGTTTCCGCTGATCTCGTATCTGTTCAAATAAAGCGGTACTGGAAACGGTTTTTCGCTTGGTGGGATAGCGTTTCCCTGCCCGTGCATCCAGATGATTTTGAATGATTTTCAGAATCTGTTCCGCATCTGCCGGCTGCTGCTGTAGAGCGTGCAACAGAGCGTGCATCGTGTCAAAGTCTACGCTAATCCATTCTGCAACATTGTTCTTTTCCTCATAGAGGTCTTCCGATAACGCATACAGCCGTTCTACTTCATCCGTGAGAACAGCAGCCCTTTCCTGCATCTGTTTCAGAAATTCCAGATAGTCCGGATTTTCCGCATCCGGCACAGAAAACCGCTGTAACACCTGCTGTTTCCACTGCTCCGGAAATGGAATCGAGGCGAGAAACGTCTTTAATTCCAGCAATAATTCTTCTAAGGCTTGATCGGTATGGTTGCAGAACGCATTCCAAAGCAGCTGCATCTCAGCTGCTCGCTCGGTATACCAGCGGTTCAACACTTCGTCAACTGCTGCACGGAATAGCAAGTCCTGCTCGGTTTCGTCCATGACCCGAAAACTGGAGGTGATTTCGCCATCGCCCAGATGCTCCCGAATCAAGTCAAAACAAAATGCATTGATGGTGCTGATTTTCGCCGCTGGCAATAGCAACTGCTGCTGCCGCAACCAGCGATTTTCCGGTTCTTCTGCAATGCGTTTTTCAAATGCGGTCTGCAACCGCTGTTTCATCTCCGCAGCTGCATCGTTCGTGAACGTCACCACAATCATCCGGTCAGCAAAAACTTTTTCTGTGGGATCGGATAAAATCTGAATCAGCCGTTCCACCAGAACAGAGGTTTTTCCGCTGCCGGCAGCTGCCGAAACAATCAAGCTGCTATTTCGCAAGGTAATTGCCTGCTGCTGTTCATTTGTCCATGCCATGTTCGGATGCCTCCCACGTTTTTAATAGTTCCAGCATGGCTTCCTGTGCATCCGGCTCGGTTGTCCGGCAGGGCTGCTGCTGAAGATTTCCGCAAATATCCTGATAATTGCAATACTTGCAAACCGTTTTCTTCGGTAAAATCAGCGGATTTGCTGCAATGTCCCCCTGATAAATCTGCTGGGCAGTCTGTTTCAAGGTTTCCATCACATAGCGATACAGGGCATGAAAGGCGGATTCCGACAGATAAACATCATTCTTTCCGGTGATGAGTTCCGATGCTCCGCTTGTGCCAACTTTCAGCTTTGCCGGAATATAGATGCCCTTTCCATCTGGTTCCATGCAGCGGATGCGTTCGGCATCGTCAATCAATAAGCCACTCATCCGGTAGGCATCCTGCTCCAACTCTTGCTTGGACTTGGCACTGCCCCGTTCCTGATTCGTCTTTACACCGCCAGCCGGCATATACAAAACGCCGCCAATTTTGGCATTTTGCAGCGGTGTCTGATTATAGATCAGCGAGAACAGATAAATTAACATCTGCATATCCAACCCATACCGCAGATTTCCAAATGAAAAGCTCTTCGTTCCGCTCTTATAGTCAATGATTCGCACGCAAGTTTTTCCGTCCAGTTCGCAGGTATCCACACGGTCAATAATGCCTTCAATTTGCAGGCTGTGCCCGTCCTCTGTCAGGGCTTTCAGCGGTGTGAATGCTGTATGATTCTGAATCGGCAATTCCAAATAATGCGGATAGAATCGAGTTTGCCGCAATTCTGCCTGTACATGCAGCAACGTAATCAATAGCTGTCGCTGGACTTCCGCATAAACCGCATAACTTCGGGGGTCTTTGGAGAAGTCACCACCCAGTGCGGTGTTCCAATACTGATTCACCCAATATTGCAGCTTTTTCTCCAATTCTTCAGGGGTGAGTGCCAGAAATGCATCTCGTGTATGATTTCGCAGCATCTGCTCCAGACAATAATGAATCAGGTTTCCTTGATTGACAGGGTCTAACTGGATTTTTTTCCGTGCATACAAATGCAATGCACTGCCGCAGAAAAACTGAAATGGACACAAACGATAGGTTTCTAACTTTGATGCAGACATGTGCAGCTGCTTGCCCAGAAGCTGTTCCATGTGTTTTGGTTCTGTGATGGAGAAATCCATTTGCTGATGCACGCTCTGCAAATAGGCGATTTTCTGAGCATAGACGGGCTGTTGCTGCAAAACATGCTGCACGGCTGCAATCGCAGCGGAATGCTCCGAAAAGTTCCGGACATAGTGATAATAGGCAGACTGCATGGTGGTTGCATAATAAGAGAGTGGGATTTGTGCTTCTGTCTGTAGCAACTGTTTGCCGTTCGGAAACCATTCCGGAATCTGTCCCAGCAAGAAAGAGGGATAACTCTTTTGGTTGGCAGTGTCTACCAGCGGATACGTCAAGTAGAGTTCCTGAGCCGGAGCAGAAATTGTTTTATAGACGGCAAGCCGTTCATCCGCCAGTATTTTTTGCAACGATTTCCGGATGACTAACTGCTTTTCCTCCATCAGGCGGTATTCCCGTTCGGAAAATAAATCTGCTGCCAGTCCGGTTGCTGGAAATGCCCCTTCGCTGCAATGAATGACAAATACGATTTTCGGGTCACGCAGACGAGAACGTCCGGTCTGCCCAATCAAAACCGCATCCAAGGTGCGAGGTGGTGTTGCATAAGTAATCGTCTGAAACAGATAGGAAACCGTCTGACAAAAATCTGCCGTTGTCATTGGCTTTTTGCAGTATAAGCGGTAAATGGTATCTAAAATCGAAAGGAACTGCTCCCAGATGTATTTTGCATCCTGCTGCTGGGCAATTGTTTTTTCTGCATCCTCGGATTGACAGGAGGTGGAAAGCTGTTCCAGCAGCTTTGTTTTCTCTATGTGTTCATACAAGGCATTGCAATAATCTGCCCCCGTATTGCAGTTAAAGAATGCCTGTTTCAGCTCTAAAATCGGCGTTACCAACTGCTGACGGGTCTGCTCCATCTCTGCTTGTTCTTCCTGCAAGGATTCTTTTTCCGGTGCGGGGAACGGTACTTCCCACGTTTTCCCCTTGATGTTCCACTGATAGCAATAGTTCTCCAGTTTCGACAGAGCGAGCCAATCACAGCCGGAAAAGCCTGCCTTTGCATATCGCAACAGACAATCCGTCTGTAAATGCCGCTGCTGTACCAATTCCAGCAGGGTCAACAGGGATACGGAAAACGGATGGTGCAGAACCGAAACCGCTGTATCCAGATAAAACGGCAATTCATAGCGAGAAAATGCATGGTGCACAATCGGGCGGTATGCCTCTAAATCGTTGGTCAGAATGGCAATGTCGTTGCAGTGCAAGGTATCATCCTGCATTAGCTGTTTCCGAATGGTTGCACAGACATATTCCAACTCAGAAACCGCATCTCGTGCTTCAAAAATATGAATGTGCTGTGCCTGTTCCGGACAGGCTGCAATCGAACCCGACCGGAAAACTGTCTTGCTCAGATAGGCAAGGTCTGCACTGGAAAACCGCTTGGTTTCTGCACAGAACTGCACATCACTGGCAATGTGAAACCGCTTTGCCAGTTCGAGCATCCGGTTTCGGGTTTCCTGTACGGTTGCAAAGAGCGTATCTGCGGATTCGCTCTGTTCTTCCATTCGCAGCGTGATATAGATATCAGCAGCTGTTCCAACCATGACTTCCAGCATTGCATATTCATCTTCGGTGAAGCTTTCAAATTCATCAATGAAAATGGTTTTTCCGAGGAAAAAGTCTGCTCCATTGGCAATGCTGGCTGCCTCTGTAATATCTGTCAAGGCATCCTGCAAATGATGCTCTTCCAAAAGCGATTCATATTCCTGATAGATGTTTGCGACATCCTGCAACTTATCCCGCAGTCGTCCGGAACATTGCTGTGCCGTTTCAAAGAGGGCGGAGGAATCTGTTCCGTTCCGCCGCAGCACCGATAAAATCTGTTCGAGATGTTCCATGAAGTCGGTCTTTCCGCACTGCCGGTCAAAAAAATACAGCACTTGATTTTGCCGAACCGTCTGTACTGCCTGCAAGAACAGGGCTTTCCGAACGGTCGCATCGGCATATTGTGCTGCATGTTTCCCATATTTTTGAAACAGCATCCGGCTGATGGAAGTGAAGCTGTGGGTTTCCAACTGATTAAAGGCAGTTGCACCTAAAAAGTGATAGAGTTTTTTATCAAATTCATAGGAAAATTGTTCCGGAACGAGAATGATACAATCCGGCTCTTGGGGCAGCAGCTGTCGAATCTTCTGCATGAGCAGGGTTGATTTTCCGGTTCCAGCACCGCCAGCAATGATGTGTAACATGAAGAATCTCCTTGTAAATAGAAAATACTGCAAGGCAGAAGTACCTTACAGTATTCTTTTCTCTTAAAGATTGGTTTCCACACTGATTTCCCGATGGGGAACCGGCGTTGAAAAGACGATCTGCGTAGACGTATTGCCGAACCGCTGAATTTTTCCGATAAACGTATCCAATTCCTGTGTAGACGGGAATGAAACCTTAATCAGCATCGAATAAACGCCAGTCACACAGTTACATTCCAATACATTCGGACAGCTGTTAATGAAAGGATAAAATTCCGCTTTCTGGTCAGCAGACAATTCCAAATTGATAAATGCGGTAATATGATACCCCAGCTTTTGTCGGTCAATAATCGTATTATATCCCAAAATAATTCCTTGTTTTTCCAACTTGTCAATTCTGGAGGAAACAGCAGGGGCTGACAAAAATACTTTCGATGCCAGTACTTTCAGCGGTGCTCTCGCATTTTCCTGCAACAATGTAATGAGCATTGCATCAATTTTATCCATCACGGAATCTCCTTTCCAAACTTTCATTTTTTTCGCATGCTCTTCCAAAAAAGCGGCATGCCATCGCATATGACAATATTATAACAAAGAAAGATGTACGAACGTTAAATTTAAAATAAAACTTTTATGCAAACTTTCTTTTTTTATTTTTTTCGGTTGTGAATCCGATTTTTCGTTTGTTGTACCTCTTGTAAATTCGTGTTGAGATACTGTTCGGTTTCGGTTAATACGTGCATGACATAACTCTCTGAAGCATTCTTGATTTCCTCAGAGGCAGCCTGTGCCTTGGTCAGCATTTCCACTGCCCGTTCCCGTGCTTCCATGGTAATGGTCTGTTGTTCCACCAATTTTTTTGCACGCTGTTCGGCTTCCTGCACAATGCGTTCTCCGTTGGTCTGGGCTTCTTGGATGATGCGGTCGCAGTCAAATTCAATCAGCTTTGCACGGCGAATTTCCTCCGGCTTATTCATCCGCATATCGTTGATCAGTTCCCGCAGCCGGTCACCGTCCACAATCACTTTATGAGAGGCAAATGGAATTGGCTTTGCATGATCCAAAAGCTGATCCATCAAATCCAGGATTTCATCAATTTTCATGTTGGTAACTCCTTTGAGAGACGTTGCAAAATCTCATCGTGCAGCACATCCGGAACAAAATGCCGAATATCGCCGTTGAATGCCGCAATTTGTTTCACGACACTGGAACTGAGATACATATTTTCGGTGCAGGCAGTCAAGAAAATGGTTTCTGCCTGGTCATATAGCTTTTTGTTGGCGAGTGCCATTTGAAATTCATATTCAAAGTCGCTGACTGCCCGCAAGCCCTTGACAATTGCAATTGCATGCACGTCCCGCACATAGTCCACCAATAGCCCACCGGAAAGGTCGACTCGCACATTCGGCAAATCGGTCGTTACCCGTGTAATCATGGAAACCCGTTCCTGTGGCGTAAAGCTTTCATTGGATTTCATGATATTTTTGGAAACCAACACAATCAATTCATCAAACAGCTTCGAGGCACGACGGATGACATCCAGATGCCCCACTGTTACCGGGTCGAAACTTCCGGGATAAACTGCAATTCTCTTCAATTTTGCGTCACTTCTTCCTTATAAATGTACACGGTTACTGCAATGCTGCCGTACGAATACGTTTTCTTTTTCCGCCAGACACCCAGTTCCTCCGGCAGTTCCAATTCCCGTTCGTGTTCACAGATAATCTTTCCATCCGGTGCAACGTGGTGTTCCAACAGCAACAGCATTTCCTGAATGGTATCGTGCCGATACGGCGGGTCTAAAAAGACCAAATCCCATTGCATCGTGGGGGCACTGCTCTTTAAGAATGCAGCGGCTTCCGTCTGAATGACTTCTGCCTGCTCCGAAAAGCCAGCGGCTGCAACATTCTCCCGAATGACAGACAGTGCCTTTGGAGAATGATCAATCAGATATGCCCGTTTTGCTCCACGGCTCAACGCTTCCAGCCCCAGCTGTCCGCTGCCTGCAAACAAATCCAGAACAGTTGCCTGCGGCAAGTCAAACTGAATGGAGGAAAAAATGGCTTCTTTCACCTTTTCGGTGGTTGGACGAACATCCATTCCCTCTAACGTCTTTAATCGTCTGCCCCGTGCCGTTCCAGAAATAATTCGCATAACTGCCTTGCTCCTATCTTCTAATTTCTTACATTTCTTGTTGAATGAACGTATATAATGCTTGCCCGACTGCTTGCGAAACGCCGGCGGCTTTCGCAAGTTCCTCTGCCGAGGCTGCTTTCAACTGTTCTTTTGTCTTAAATTGCACCAACAACGCCTGTGCTTTTTTCTCGCCAATGCCCTTGACCTGCGTCAGCTCCAACGCATACGACGTTTTCTTATGATGGCTTCGCATATAGGTGATCGCATAGCGATGGACTTCATCCTGAACCTGCGTCAGAAAATGAAAGGCGGCACTGGTACGGGAAACGGTAATTTCTCCGCCATCCTTGGCAATTGCACGGGTACGGTGCTTCTGGTCTTTGACCATGCCATACAAGGGAATGTGCAGCTGCAATTCTTTTAACACGGTCTGCACGGCATGAACGTGTCCCTGTCCGCCGTCCAGTAAAATCAAATCCGGTGTTTTACAGAATCCAGCATCCCCGTCCTGCTTCACCAGATGCAGCAACCGCCGCCGCAAAACCTGCTGCATACAAGCATAGTCATCCTGCCCCGGCATTTGCTCCAGCAAAAAGCGTTTGTATGCCTTTTTGGCGGGCTTGCCCTTCTGGAAAACAACCATCCCAGCCACCATAGACGTGGCAGCTAAGTTGGAAATGTCATAGGCTTCAATCCACTCCGGCGTCGCTGGAAGTCCCAGCACCTGCTTCAACTCTTCCAATGCCTGAATTTCTTTGCCCGTCCGGCTCATCTGGAGGGCAAGCGTTTCGTTGGCATTGTGTTTCGAGAGCTGCAAAATGTGTGCAGCTGCTCCACGCTGCGGAACAGATAGCCGAACATGATGTCCTGCCCGTTCTGCCAGCATTTTTTGCATCAGTTCCATATTTTCCAGCGGTACGGGCAATAGCAAATCGCTTGGAATTTTTTCCGCTTGGTCATAATACTGCCCGATAAAGGACGCTAACAGTCCGGCAGTGGGTTCTACCTGTGAAAACAGATAGGTCTGTTTATCAAAAAGTCTTCGATTCCGATATAAAAGCAGAGAAATGCACTGCTTTCCGCCGCTTTCGCTGACTGCCAGCACATCGGCTTCTTTTATATCCGAATCGAGAATTTTTTGTGTTTCGCCTGCTTTGGCAATGGCTTTCATCCGGTCACGCAAAATGGCTGCCCGTTCAAAATCCAGCCGTTCCGCAGCCGTTTCCATTTCCTGTTGCATTTGCTGCACGGATGCTGTGCTGCCGTTTTTGAGGTAAGCAATCGCCTGTTGAATGATTTCCTGATATGCCTGCTGGGAAATATTCCCCCGACAAAGCCCCATGCACTGTTGCAAGTGATAATTCAGGCAGGGCCTGCCCCGATGAAAGGATGCCGGAAACGATTTCTGACAGGTTGGCAACCGGAACACCTTGTTCACTTCTTTGACTGCCTCTTTTGCAACAAATCCGCTCATATAAGGGCCTAAATACGTCCCTTTTTTCTCCTTGTTCTGCTGAACGGAGAAGCGAGGAAATGGCTCATCGGAAATGAAAATATAATGGTATCCCTTATCATCTTTCAGGAGAATGTTATATTTTGGCTGATACTGTTTAATCAGACTGCATTCCAACACCAACGCCTCATATTCCGAGTCTGTCACGATGAAATCATAGTCATAGACCGATGCCACCATACTGGAAACTTTTGGTGTATGGTCAGCGGAAACCCGAAAATAACTGGTCACTCGATTTTTCAGATTTTTCGCCTTTCCCACATAGATGATTGTTTTCTTCTCATTTTTCATGAGATAGACACCCGGAGATGTCGTCAATTTCGCTGTTTTCTCTCTTAAAAACGGCAATCTTGGATTCATAAAGCACCTCCGGATGTATGCTCCCAATCTAATTACTGTAATGCCTGTAATGCACGCTGTCCGATGTCGTGCCGATAGTGGACGTTCTCCCAGTGAATCTTTGCAACGCCTGCATAAGCCTTTTCCAATGCAGCCGGCAAGTTTTCTGCGGTTGCCGTCACGCCGAGCACTCTTCCGCCAGCGGTCAACAGCTGCTGTCCATCTTTTGCCAGCTTTGTTCCGGCATGATAAACCGTGCAGCCTGCTACCTGTCCGCCATCATCCAGACCGGAGATTGCAAGACCAGTTTCATACTTTTTCGGATAGCCGCCGCTTGCCATAACGACACAAGCTGCACAGCCATTCTTCCATACAACCGGCAATTCTGCCAGCTTCTGTTCCGAAATCGCACGCATAATATCAACCAAATCGGTTTCCAGCAGCGGCAACACAACCTGTGTTTCCGGGTCGCCGAACCGACAGTTATATTCAATGACCTTTGGGCCATTCGGTGTCAGCATCAAGCCGAAATACAGACAACCTTGGAACGGTCTGCCCTCTGCCTGCATCGCACGAATCGTCGGCAGGAAGATGGTTTCCATACAAGTATCTGCAATTTCCTTTGTATAATACGGATTCGGTGCAACCGTTCCCATACCGCCAGTATTCAAGCCCTTGTCCTGGTCGAGTGCCCGCTTGTGATCCATCGAGGACACCATCGGAACAACGGTCTTGCCATCTGTAAAGGAAAGTACCGAAACTTCCGGCCCTGTCAGAAATTCTTCTACAACAACCGTGCTGCCGCTTTCGCCGAACATCTTATCTTCCATCATGCTCTTGACAGCCTGTTCTGCTTCTTCCAGATTGGCTGCAATGATAACGCCTTTTCCCAGAGCCAAACCATCTGCTTTGATGACGGTCGGGAACTGATTTTCCTGCTTGATGTATGCAATGGCTGCATCTGCATCGTGGAAAATTTCATATTTTGCGGTCGGAATGTGATACTTCTTCATCAATTCCTTGGAGAATGCCTTGCTGCCTTCGATGATTGCAGCCGCCTGATTCGGGCCAAAGGTTGCAAATCCAGCTGCCTGCATGGCATCGACCATACCCAATACCAGCGGGTCATCCGGTGCAACAAAGACCAAATCAACAGATAGCTGCTTTGCCAGTGCAACCATGCCTTCTACATCGGTTGCCTTGACCGGAAAGCACTCTGCATCTTTGGAGATTCCGCCGTTTCCCGGTGCACAGTACAGGGCATCCACCTGTTTGCTTTCTTTCAGTTTGCGGATGATGGCATGTTCTCTGCCGCCGCCGCCAACAACTAAAATTTTCATGGATTCTTTCTCTCCTGTCTGATTGACGGGCTGCCAGCGATACCGACAGCCTGCCAATTCCATTTTCTCTTAGTGGTGGAAGAACCGAATGCCGCAGAATGCCATGACCATATGATACTTGTTGCAGGTCATAATAACATGGTCATCCCGAATCGAACCGCCCGGTTCTACAATATAGGTGACACCGCTCTTGTGTGCCCGTTCGATGTTATCGCCAAACGGGAAGAATGCGTCTGAACCCAGACAAACATCGGTATTCTGTGCCAGCCATGCCTTCTGTTCTTCTTTCGTGAAGACTTCCGGCTTTACCTTGAAGATGTTTTCCCATGCACCATCTGCCAGAACATCCATGTATTCATCTGAGATGTAAACGTCAATGGCATTATCCCGGTCTGGGCGGCGAATACCGTCTACAAACTGCAGACCCATTACCTTTGGATGCTGCCGCAGCCACCAGATATCTGCCTTGTTACCAGCCAGTCTGGTGCAGTGGATTCTGGACTGCTGTCCAGCACCAATGCCGATTGCCTGACCATCCTTGACATAGCAAACAGAGTTGGACTGGGTATATTTCAGGGTAATCAGAGAAATCAACAGGTCATGCTTCTTGTCTTCCGGCAAGTTCTTATTCTCTGTTACGATGTTTTCCAGCATGCTTTCATCAATTTTCAGGTTATTTCTGCCCTGTTCAAAGGTCATGCCAAATACCTGTTTCCGTTCCAGTGCGGCTGGTTCATAGGATGGGTCAATCTGAATGATGTTATAAGTGCCCTTCCGCTTGGATTTCAGAATTTCGAGTGCTTCCGGTTCATAGCCCGGTGCAATGATTCCGTCAGAAACTTCCCGCTGAATCATCTTTGCAGTCGGAACGTCACAAACATCCGACAGAGCGATGAAGTCGCCGTAAGAAGACATTCGATCCGCACCTCTTGCTCTTGCATAAGCACAAGCCAGCGGAGAAAGTTCGCCCAAATCATCGACAAAATAAATCTTCTTTAAGGTATCGGAAAGTGGCTTGCCAATGGCAGCACCTGCCGGAGAAACGTGCTTAAACGAAGTTGCTGCACAATATCCGGTTGCCTGCTTTAATTCCCGTACCAGCTGCCAGCCGTTGAACGCATCCAGCAGGTTGATATAACCCGGCTTGCCGTTCAATACGGTAATCGGCAGGTCGCTGTTATCTGCCATAAAGATTCTGGATGGTTTCTGATTCGGATTGCATCCATATTTCAATTGCATTTCTGAAGCCATAACTGCATCTCCCTCTTGTTTATTGATTCTTGTTGACAATCCGTGTTTCTGCCTTGCCAGTCTTCAGGTCGATGAACCGTACAAACAGAGAAACCTTGTTTTCCGGATTCAGGCTGTCCCAAACGGCATTGGTAAAGGTGTCAATATCGCCTTCGATGGCAACCTTTTCCGGTTCGCCTTCAAAGCTCGGCAGCGGATTTCCATCGCCCTGATAGGTGTGAATGAAATGACCCACGCCAGCAATCGGGTTGGAATAAGTAAAGGTATATCTCTGGCAGGAATCCGGATTGCCGTCTGCACTCTTCAGAATGGACAGTGCATACTGATAGCCGTCTTTCCGTTCGATGATGCCAGAAATACGAGGGGTATAGTTCGGAGCATCCGGTTCAAATTCCCGAATCCGCAGGGATTCTTCAAAGGTCTTTCCAGCCAGCATCTGGTCATAAACCGTGTCGGTCTGGTCGCCATTGGTGACAATGGTAGTATCGCCCAGCACCCGAACCGGTGCATAGATAATCAGGCTTGGGTCAACCATCTTGGATGGGTCAAATGCCTGTGTGCGGATGCCGTCGCCATCGGTTACAAATACCCGATTCCGGCTGTTTTCGCTTCTACCCATGATGAAATAAGCAGCAACTGCAGATGCACCATCTGCGGATGTTCCCAGCACGATGCCTCTGCCTGGGTAAGCATTCTGTTTCAATGTATCAAAAAGATTGTTGGTCTTCATAAATCTGTTCTTGCCTCTCTTTGCGTTTTCCAGTTGGACGAATGGGGGTCAGGACAGCTTTGGCTGTTCCAAAAGGGTCACCTTGTTGTCATGCACTTCCAGCTTGTCTGCACAGAACAACCGAACGGCTTCCGGCAGCAGCTTCCACTCTGCTTCTTCCATGATTCGCTTTTGCAGGGTCTGCGGCGTATCGCCCTCTTCCACTGCAACCGGCTTTTGTAAAATAATCGGCCCACCGTCTGCAATTTCGTTTACGAAATGCACGGTTGCACCAGAATATTTCACGCCCCGTTTCAGGGCACATTCATGCACCCGCAAACCATAGAATCCCTCTCCGCAGAACGCCGGTATCAGGGATGGATGCACGTTGATAATCCGGTTTGGATAGGCTGCAATGATGCGTTCATCTAAAATGGTCAGGAATCCGGCAAGGACAATCAAGTCTGCCTGTTCTTCCTTCAATGCCAGCAGCATTGCATCTGTATAAGCAGAGAAATCCGGATAGTCTTTCTTTGCAATGACTCTTGACTTGACATGGAACTGTTCTGCCCGACGCAGGGCGTAGGCATCGCCCCGGGAGGAGATCACGCAAGTGATCGAACCGCCCGGGAATGCTCCCGCCTGTTCTGCTTCCAGCAGTGCCTGCAAATTCGTTCCGCCACCGGAAACCAGTACAATGATGTTTTTCATCGGAAACCGTCCTTACTTCAGGATAACGCCTTCATCAGAAGAAACCAATGTACCCAGTACATAAGCATCTTCTCCGGCAGCCCGCAGGGTTTCCAGAGCCTTATCTGCATCTTCCTGTGCCACGCATACCATCATACCAACGCCCATGTTAAAGGTGTTGAACATATCGTGTTCTGGAATGTTGCCCGTCTTTGCAACCAAATCGAAAATCGGCAGTACCTTGACATCCTTCTTTTCGATCTGTGCGGACAAGCCCTTCTTCAGTGCTCTCGGAATGTTTTCATAGAATCCGCCGCCGGTGATGTGTGCGATGGACTTTACAGTTACCTGTTCCAGCAGGGACAGAATCGGCTTTACATAAATCTTGGTCGGCATCAGCAGAGCTTCACCCAGTGTTGTGCCCAGTTCCGAGAAATGGCGAGCCAGATTCTGGCTGTTGACAGTAAAGACCTTCCGAATCAGAGAATAGCCGTTGGAATGAATACCGCTGGACGGGAGTGCAATCAGGACATCCCCTTCCTTCTGGGTGTTCAGATCCAGAACCTTCTTCTTATCCACCAGACCAACTGCAAAACCAGCCACGTCATATTCATCGACCGGATAGAAGCCCGGCATTTCAGCGGTTTCGCCGCCAACCAGTGCACAGCCAGCCTGTACGCAGCCTTCTGCCACACCGGAAACAATTTCTGCAACCTTTTCCGGAACATTCTTGCCCAGTGCAATATAGTCCAGGAAGAACTGCGGCTTTGCACCACAGCAAATAATATCATTGACGCACATTGCCACGCAGTCAATGCCGATGGTGTTGTGTCTGTCCATCAGGAATGCGATTTTCAGCTTCGTGCCAACGCCGTCTGTACCGGAAACGAGTACCGGATGTTCCATGCCGGTTACGTCCAGTTCATACAGTCCGCCGAAACCGCCGATGCCGGTCAGCACATTGTCTGTCATGGTGCGTGCGATATGTTTCTTCATTAAGTCGACTGCTCGATAGCCAGCTGTTACGTCAACACCGGCTTTTTTGTAGCTTTCTGAGTAGCTCTTCATGCTTTTTGATTCCTCCACGGCAATTATTCGCCGATTTTACTTTCAAATTTGTCTTTTGGCATTTCTTTCGGCACTGCAATCGGATATGTTCCATCAAAACAGCCCGTGCAGAACCAATCCTCCTCCTGTAAATCCGGAGAAGTCAGGGATTTTACGCCCTTTAAGCTCAGATATCCGAGAGAATCTGCCCCAATATAGGAACAGATTTCCGGTATCGTCATCTGGCAGGCAATCAGGTTTTCCCGGCTGTCAATATCCACGCCAAAATAGCAAGGGTTGGTGAACGGCGGACACGAAATCCGCATATGTACTTCCGTTGCTCCTGCTTCCCGCAATAAGTTTACAATCCGCTTACAGGTCGTTCCTCTGACAATGCTGTCATCTACCAGAATGACCCGTTTTCCTTTTACGACACTCTTCAGGACATTCAGCTTGATGCGAACAGAATTTGTCCGCATTTTCTGAGATGGCTGAATAAATGTACGACCTACATAACGGTTTTTGACAAAACCAATTCCATAAGGAATGCCCGATGCCATCGAAAGCCCCAGTGCGGCATCCAGACCGCTGTCTGGAACACCGACAACAACATCTGCTTCCACCGGATGCTCCTGCCAAAGAATCCGACCAGCGTTCAGCCGTGCGGTGTGCACACAAGTGCCTTCAATCACAGAGTCCGGACGTGCAAAATACACATATTCAAACACACACATCGACCGCTTCTGTCCGCAGTGTGTCCGAATGGAATGTACGTTGCAATCTTCGACCACGACAATTTCTCCGGGTTCAATATCTCGCTCAAATTCCGCATCGACACTATCCAGTGCACAGGATTCCGATGCGAATACAATGCTGCCATCTTTACAGCGACCCATACAAAGCGGACGGAATCCGTGTGGATCTCTCGCTGCAATCAGCTTGTTCGGCGACATCACGACCAGTGAATATGCCCCCTTCAGGTCATACATGGCATACTCAACAGCTTCTTCAATCGAAGAACGCTGCAACCGCTGCTCTGTAATCGCATAGGAGATGACTTCTGTATCATTGGTGGTGTGAAAAATCGCACCTTTTAACTCATATCGTTCCCTCAGTTCTCTGGAATTGGTGAGATTCCCGTTGTGGGCAATGGACATCGAACCCTTCACGTGCCGTACCACAATCGGCTGTGCATTTGCACGGTTTGGTTTTCCGGTTGTGGAATACCGAACATGGCCGATGGAGATATTGCCGTGTCCGAGTTTTTCCATGTCCGCTGCCTGAAACACTTCCGGTACTAAGCCCAGATCTTTGTGATGGGCGAAAACGCCTCTGTCATTTACGACGATCCCGCAGCTTTCCTGCCCCCGATGCTGGAGTGCATACAAAGCTGCATAGGTCATTGCTGCTACATCGGTTGTGTGTGGTGCATAAACACCAAATACGCCGCATTCCTCATGCAGTCCTGTCATCAACTTCAATCATTCCCTTCCACTCCAACAATAGGAGCAAAGCTGACATTCTGGCTTTCCGACCGCCTGAACGGTTCCCTCTAAGGACTGGAACTCTAAGGAAGTCAGCTTCAATCGCCGGCAAATCTCATCTCTGAGCAGTTTGCCTCGTTCCGTATTGGAATTGCTGTATTCATGAATGTATTTTATTCCGTCAATGCCTTCGTGTTCGTCAATAATCTGTCGTGCAATCAGCTCTAATTCTGATGTGCTTCTTGAAAAATTGAGGTATTTGCAGCCATACATGATCGGCGGACAGGCTGAACGCATATGCACTTCTTTTGCCCCGTTCTCATAGAGAAATTCCACCGTTTCCCGCATCTGTGTGCCTCTTACAATGCTGTCATCTACAAACAGCAGTTTTTTGCCTGCAATCAAATCATGCACCGGAATCAGCTTCATTTTTGCAACTTTATTCCGCATGGTCTGGCTGGTTGGCATAAAGCTTCTCGGCCAAGTTGGCGTATACTTAATAAACGGTCTTGCAAACGGAATGCCGCTGCGATTTGCATAGCCGATGGCGTGCGGAACGCCGGAATCCGGCACACCGCACACATAATCGACATCGGGCAATTTTCCGTTTTTGATATCCGTTTCCGCCATGATTTCCCCGTTTCGGGTACGCATCATTTCCACGTTGACCCCTTCATAGCACGCATTCGGATAGCCGTAATATGTCCACAGGAATGTACAGATTTTCATTTCGTCTGTTCCTTCCTGCAAAATCTCATAGCCATCCTTTGTGAGCTTGAGGATTTCTCCTGCCTTTAATTCGTGGCAGGTCTGGTAGCCTAATTTCTGATAGGCGAACGATTCAAACGAAAAGCAGAATCCATCTGACCGCTTCCCGATGAGAATCGGTAATCGTCCCATCTTGTCCCTTGCACAGATAATGCTGTCCTCTGTCATGATGACCAAGGACATCGTACCTTGAATTTTTTCCTGTGCATAGCGAATGCCTTCCACGAAAGAAGACCGCTGTGCAATCAGAGCTGCAATCAATGCACCAGAATTGATGCTGCCACTGCTCATGGTTTCAAAGTTTGCACAGCCCTTGTCCAGCAATTCTTCGGACAAGGTTTCTGCATTGGTGATGACACCAATCGAACAGATTGCATAAAGCCCCAGCTGCGAACGAACCATAATTGGCTGCGGGTCTGTATCGCTGATACAGCCGATGCAGATATTGCCCCGCATTTTCTCTACGTCCTTTTCAAATTTCGTCCGGAACGGGGAATTTTCAATGCTGTGGATATTTCTCTGAAATCCCAGTGCCGGAGAAAATGCGGTCATGCCGCCCCGTCTTGTACCAAGGTGTGAATGGTAATCTGTTCCAAAAAATACGTCTGAAATGCAGTCGTTTGCGGAAACTGCACCAAAAAATCCGCCCATATAATCTTATTCTCCAAAAATTCTGTGCATAACTTCCTGATATGCTTCTTCTGTACCGCCCATATCTCTTCTGAACCGGTCTTTATCCAGCTTTTCGTTGGTCTTAACGTCCCACAGACGGCAGGTATCCGGAGAAATTTCATCTGCCAGAATGATCGTGCCATCAGCCAGGCGACCAAATTCGATCTTGAAGTCAATCAGACGGATACCAATCTTCAGGAAGAATTCCTTCAGTACTTCGTTTACCTTTGCGGTATAAGCCTTGATGGTCTTGATTTCTTCTTCGGTTGCCAGACCCAGAGCCAGTGCATAATCATCGTTGATGAACGGGTCGTTCAGTTCATCGCACTTATAGCTAAATTCAATAATCGGACGGAGCAGAGCCTTGCCTTCTTCAACGCCCATTCTCTTGGAAAAACTGCCGGCTGCTACGTTTCTTACAATGACTTCCAGCGGTACGATAGAAACCTTCTTGACTGCGGTTTCCCGATCGCTCAGTTCTTCTACCAGATGTGTCGGTACGCCAGCGGCTTCAAGCTGCTTCATGATGTAGTTGGACATTTTATTGTTGATAACGCCCTTTCCAACGATTGTACCCTTCTTTTCGCCGTTGAATGCAGTTGCATCGTCCTTATAATCTACGATTACAATGCCTTCCTGATTGGTTGCATAAACCTTCTTTGCTTTTCCTTCATACATCTGTTCTTTTTTCTGCAGGTTTTCCATAACTGTTTTCCTCCATTTTTTGACTCTGCTTGTTTTTTACAGGGTCACAGTTTTATGACAGAGGGAAAAACTCCCTCAATCGTACAAAAATAAAAAATCATCCGTGGCTGTTTTGCGGTTGGTTATGCTTCGAGCTGAGCCAGCAGCTTCTTTTCCTTTTCTACAACGCCTTCTGCCATGGTCTTCTTCCGCTGTACCAGCTGTTCTGCCAGTGCATCATCGGAAAGTGCCAGCATCTGAACGGCAAGAATTGCTGCATTTGCAGCCCCGTCAATCGCAACGGTTGCAACCGGAATACCAGTCGGCATCTGTACGGTTGCCAGCAGGGCATCCAGTCCGTCCAGTGTAGAGGACTTGATCGGAATGCCGATGACCGGCAGGGTGGTATGACCAGCAATGACACCAGCCAAATGAGCAGCCTTTCCGGCAGCAGCGATGATCACACCGAATCCGTTTTCCTTTGCATTGGTTGCAAATTCTGCGACCAGTTCCGGTGTCCGGTGTGCGGACATTACGTGCACTTCACTCGGCACGCCGAATGCCTTTAATTCGGAAATGGCAGCCTTTACAACTGGCAAATCGCTGTCGCTTCCCATAATGATTGCAACTTTCTTACTCATGTTTGAAACCTCTTTTCTCATTCTTCCTGAACGCTTCCAAATGGATTGGCGGAAATGTCCCGCCCTCCATCATTTATTACAAAGTCCGCAGTTGTTTCCAGTGCAGAAGATTCCTCTGTTTTTTCTGCTTTTTCCTGTAAAATCTCCAGACCTGTAATCTGTAATGTTCCGGCTGTCGATTCCGTAGAAAAGGCAACCCGTAAAACAGCGGATTCTGTATCCCGCTTCACAGTGATGGTGCAAAAAACAGTGTTGTCCTGTGTCATCTGACTGGAAATGCCAATGGAACTGTTCCAATCCACCAGCCACTTTTCCGCTTTATTTTTGGGAATCAGCGGATGCAGCTGTGAGATAGCATCGGATGACAAAAAGGCAGCGGCTGCCGTTTCATCATTTCGCTGATAGGCTTTCAAAAATTCGCTCAAGTCATCGCCCAGCATCTGCCAGACTTCCACGGGATACCGCTGTGCAGTGACCCGATGTTCACAGTGCATCGTGACGATTTTTCGCTGTATGGTTCGCTGCAAGTCGAATGACCGCAGTACGATTCCGTCTTTTATCTGCTGATAGAAAAAGCTATCTGTTCCCCGCTGCAAAGTCAGCCCATCGTCTTTTAACAGATAAGCATTCCAAGTGCAGTTGGTCAAATCCTGAAAAGAACGGTCGTATAAAAAATACAAATCTTCGTGCAGCAGTTTTCCAACTAAAATTTGATTGTTCACATAGGACAAATCCTGATAGACAAACGGAACGATGACGTTTCCCTCTCGGTCTAACACGCCCATCACAGATTCTGTTCCGATTTGTTTGACTGCTGCAATACCATGATCGCCGATAAAGGACAAGTTTTTCCACTCTGCCGCCGCAATGATTCTGCCGTCTGCATCGGAAAGCCCATACAATCCGGTGCTTTCCTCCTGAAAGATGTAGCAGCTGTCCTGCTCCGGTGCAGAAGAAACATGACGGGAGGTCGATGGGTCTTCTGTTTTGGCGGCATAAAACCGACTGACTGCAATGCCAAGCCCTGCAATCAGCAACAGAAAAAAGACAAACAGCCACATTCCCTTTTTCGGTGTGGAATCGGTATTCTTATGAGCGGTCTGTGTATGCGGCTTCAATTCTGCTGATTCGGATTCGCTTTTGAATCCGGCTGCTGTACGGCTTCTTCTGTTTCCTGTACCAGATAAATCGGGCGGTTCTTTGTTTCCAGATAGGTTTTCGACAAATACTGCCCTACAATTCCCGTACAGAACAGCTGTAAGCCGCCCATCAGCAGAATCACACAAATGGTCGTTGCATAACCCTGTACCGGGTCGCCAAACGCCAGATATTTAATCACGACGACTAAAATCATGATGAACGCCAGCAGACAGCTGACAATTCCCAACAGGGAAGCCAGTGCCAGCGGAGCGGTAGAAAATGCAAAAATTCCTTCCAGCGAGTATTTGAACAGGGATTTAAACGACCAGGAAGTTGTACCGGCTGCACGCTCTACATTTTCATATGGAATATAGCGTGTCCGGAAACCAACCCAGCTGAAAATACCCTTGGAAAAGCGGTTATATTCTTTCATTTCCAAAATCGCATTGACCATCTGACGGGTCATAAACCGGAAATCCTGTGCACCGTCAACAATTTCGGTTTGGGAAATGTGGTTCATAATCTTATAGAATTTTCTGGAGAACCAGGAACGAATTTTCGATTCACCCTTTCGGCTGACACGCCGTGTGGTCGCACAGTCATACTCTCCATCTTTGACATATTCATACATTTGCGGTAAGAATGCCGGCGGATGCTGCAAATCGGCATCCATAATGACAACATAATCACCCTTTGCATGCTGCAACCCTGCATACATACCGGCTTCTTTCCCGAAGTTTCTGGAGAAAGAAACATACCGTACCCGGTGATCCATCTTTGCCATCTTCCGAAATTCCTGCAATGTCCCATCTTTTGAGCCGTCATTGATGAACAGCAGTTCAAAATCCAGTTCCGGATATTTTTCCTGCATCTGGCTCATGACCTTGGTAATCTCCGCATAAAACAGCGGCAATACTTTTTCCTCGTTGTAACACGGTACAACAATGGAAACTAATTTCACAAAAATCCCTCACATTCCTGCGATTATTTTGACAGGCAGCTGCATTGCTGACCGTGTATCGCTTGTTTTAATTATCTTTTTGCAGCAAGAAACCCGTTCTTTTTTATTATAACACTTTTTTTATCAACTTACAAGAGCATTCACACAGAAATTCTGAAATTTCTTTTTTTGCACAAAAAAAGAACCATTTCTATTTTGCTGCTGCAATCGGTTTCTTTCGTTCATCCATTCTTTTCCCTTTTATTGTAGCATGACACAGAATGCGGTGTCAAGTCATTTTTCAAAAATTCCGTGCAGGATTTCGCCAGATTGCACTTTCCAAATTTCGTTGACAGATTTCCCAGCCTGTGCTATAATGTAGATATTGTATCTGACGAAAAATGGATGCAGCGTATGTTGAAACCAAAATCAAACCATTTTATGAACCAATCAGACAGGAGGAACACGGATGTTTGGAATTGATTGTCACACCCATTCCGGAAATTCCCCGGATGGAACCGGAACGGTTGGCGGACTGTGCCGCCGTGCCATTTCCCTTGGCTTGGAAGCACTGGCAATTACAGAACATGTAGAACTGAACCGCTGGCATTCGCAGGGGTATTATGGCACAACCCCACGCAATGATGAAGAAGAATACAGCTATTACAAACGCATGGAAAAAGCGATGAAAGACAACCACGCCGCAAAGGAAGCCTATGGCAACCGCCTGCATATCATCAGCGGCATTGAACTGGGACAGATTCCCTGTGATTTTGGTCTTGCAGACTCTGTGATGCAGGATAATCGGCTGGATTTTGTCATTGCCTCCCTGCACGAGCTGAAAAATAAACCGGATTTTTATTTCCTAGATTATCACACAGAAGATGTTCCAAAACTGCTGGAACAATATTTCTCGGAACTGCTGACACTCTGTCAGTGGGGAAAATTCGATGTGCTGGGACATATGACTTATCCGCTGCGTTACATCGAAGGCGAAGCTGGCATTCCGGTAGACTTATCTGCCTATGAAGAACAAATTCACGAATGCCTGAAAGCACTGGTCAACAATGGCTGCGGCTTAGAGCTGAACACCTCCGGACTGCGGCAGAAATACGGGAAACCGTTCCCAACACTCGAATACATCAAATTATATCGGGAAATGGGCGGAGAAAGCCTGTCCATCGGTTCTGATGCACACTGTGCGGAAGATATCGGCTTTGGCATGAAAGAAGCCCTTGCCATTGCAAAGGAAGCCGGATTCTCCTATCTCTGCTATTACTTAGAGCGAGAACCCGTTTATATTCCCATTCCATAAAGTCCATTTTCTGCACCATCGCAGAAAGGAAATATCAAAAAAATACGAAAGGTTGATGGTTATGCAAAAGTTAATCTCTTTGCTGCAACAAAACGCCCGTCTGTCCAATGCACAACTTGCAGTCATGCTGGGCAAGACGGAAGAAGAAGTGGCGGCGGATATTCGGAAACTGGAAGAAGACGGTATTATCAAAGGATATAGCGTCATTCTGAACGAAGAAGCCATTAACAAAGATATGGTCACTGCCATTGTAGAATTGCGGGTAACCCCGCAGCGGGACTGCGGATTTGAATCCATTGCCCGTACCATCATGCAGTATGATGAAGTGGAAAGCATCTCCCTGATGGCAGGTGCATATGACTTTGCCGTAACCGTAAAGGGTGCGAACGTCAAGGATGTTTCCCTGTTTGTTTCCCAGCGGCTCGCTCCGCTCGGAAATGTCCTCTCCACAGCAACCTACTTTGTCCTGAAAAAGTACAAGGAAATGGGAAAAATCGTTGTGGACGAAGAAAAGGACGAACGGGGCTTCTATTTCCCGTAAAGCAAGAAAACCGAAAAATAGAAAGAATCGGATTTTGACAGCAGCTGTGCAGACTTTTTAAAAATCCGCACAGCTGCTGACTGTTTTATCTTTTTGTCCATTGGAAAGGGGCGATTATTTGTGATCAATTATGATTCTCTTTTGTCCGACCAAGTAAAACATATGCAGCCATCCGGCATCCGAAAGTTTTTTGACGTTGCTGCGATGATGGAAGGTGTTATTAGTCTAGGCGTTGGCGAACCGGACTTTCAGACACCTTGGGTCGTACGAAAGGAAGCTGTCGATATTCTCGAACGGAAACGGATTATTTATAGTGCAAACTCCGGCATGATCAACCTGCGGAAAGAAATTGCCAACTACCTGAACCGCAAATATGACCTGACCTATGACCCAGATTCTGAAGTCATCGCAACCGTTGGCGGTTCGGAAGCCATTGACCTTGCCATTCGTGCGATTGTCAATCCGGGAGATGAAGTGCTGATCGTAGAACCAAGCTTTGTCTGTTACAAGCCGATTGTGGAACTCATGCACGGCGTAGCCATTCCGATTCCGACCAAGGAAGAAAACAAGTTCAAGCTGACCCCAGAAGAATTACAGGCACACATCACAGAAAAGACAAAGATGCTGATTCTCCCATATCCGAACAATCCGACAGGCGGTATCATGACACGGGAAGATTTGGAAAAGATTGCAGCGGTGCTCCGTGGAACAAACATCTTAGTTCTGAGCGATGAAATCTATTCCGAACTGACCTATGGCACAAAGCATTGTTCCATTGCCTCCATCGAGGGCATGTGGGAACGGACAATTTATGTCAGCGGCTTTTCCAAAGCATTCGCTATGACTGGCTGGCGGCTGGGCTATCTCTGTGCCCCGAAGCCACTCGCAAAACAAATGCTGAAAATTCACCAGTATGCCATTATGTGTGCACCGACTGTCAGCCAGTACGCTGCCATTGTCGCTTTGCAGGAATGTGACGATGAAGTCCGGAAAATGGTAGATGAATACGATGCCCGCCGGAGAATTGTTGTAGACGGCTTCAATAAGATGGGGCTGCACTGCTTCAATCCGGAGGGGGCATTCTATGTATTCCCCTGCATTCGCAGCACGGGTATGGACAGCGAAACATTCTGCGAAAAGCTCTTGCAGGAAGAAAAGGTTGCGGTTGTTCCGGGCAGTGCGTTCGGCGAAAGCGGCGAAGGCTTTGTACGGGTTTCCTATGCATACTCCTTGAAGCACCTCATGGAGGCACTGGAACACATTGCAGCTTTTGTACAGCGGCATAAGCAGGAGGATACACCGTGAAACGCATGGTTCTAAAAACGCCGGCAAAAATCAACCTTGCGTTGGATGTTGTCGGGAAACGGGCAGACGGGTATCACACCTTGGAAACGATTTTTCAGACGGTTTCTCTCTATGATACGATTACAGTGACCCTGTTCCCCCACCGAACCGGAGAACAAGCCATTCGGATTCTCTGCAATATTCCATGGATTCCAAAAGATGAACGGAACATTGCATGGAAAGCGGTAGACTTATTCTTAAAGAAGACTGGGTGTCCTGTCGGCTTCGACATCTACCTGCAAAAATACATTCCCTCTCAAGCAGGCTTGGGCGGCGGAAGTTCCGATGCAGCAGCGGTTTTATATGCCTGCAATCAGCTGACCGGAGCAGGGCTTTCTCATGCAGAACTCTGTGAAATGGGATTGCAGCTGGGGGCAGATGTTCCGTTTTTCTTCTACGGCGGAACAGCATATGCTGCCGGCGTTGGCGAAGAAATCCAACCGCTCCCCTATTTGGGCGATGTATCGGTTGTCCTTGCAAAGGGAAAAGGCGGTATCTCCACAGCAGCTGCATATGCGGCAATGGATGCTCTGCAAAATCCGCCACATCCAAATGTTCCGGAGATGAAACAGCGGCTACAGGCATATGCAGAACCAAAAGACCTTGCACCGCTCTGCGGAAATCTATTCGCAGAAGTCACCGAACTGCCAATTGTTCAGAAGTTGCAGCAGGAAATGCTCGCACGGGGAGCATTTGCCAGCCTGATGACGGGCAGCGGCTCGGCGGTTTTCGGGCTGTTTTCCTCACAAGAACCTGCACGCAAGTGCTGTTCGGCTCTGCGGAAGGTTATTCCGTTTGTGGCACAGTGCAAGACGATTCCGCATACTTTTTATGCAATATAACTTCCTGAATCCAAAGAGAACATTTCCGAAACGTGGTTTTCGGGAGTGTTCTTTTTTCTGTTTTCAGATAGAAAATCGCAAAACTGAAAAAATCATCGAAATGGCAAACAGGATTTTTCATTTTGTTATTTACTTTTTGGAAAAAGTGTGGTATGATAGTATATGGTTTATTCGTCTTCACGAAAGCACAATTTCATGTTGGATAACCAACCATGCTGCATTCCATGAAATCGGCTCTGCGGACAGCAGAATTTTCATTGTGATTGCAGCGGCAAAGAATTGAGAAGAAGGAGAGCATAACCATGAAATTTGATACAAATTCAGATATGGAACAGGAAGAAGAAGCACTATATTATTATTCCAGCAATAAGAATGAGATTTTCCAAACACAGGACGATACACTTTTTATTAAACCTGGTATTACTGCTTATAACCTGAGAGTTTCTGTTTCCACGCATATTGGAAAAGTGCGTGGAAATCATGAGGATAATTTTTATTTGGAGGGTTTGCGGTTAAATGAAATCTTCCGAAATGATTTTTCTGCAACCTATACCATCAGCGATGCTGACGGCATGAGCTTTGCCGTTTTTGATGGCATGGGCGGGGCTGCTTACGGAGAAATTGCCTCCGAAATTGCAGTACAGACCATGAAAAAATATGAACGCCGCCTGAAAAATGCAGAGGGAATGCGGGCTGTGGATCAAATTGTCACAGAATTTGTCACAGAAGCCAACAATTCTATCTGTGATATGCTGCGAGAAAAAAATTGCCTGAGCGGTGGCACCACTTTTGCAATGCTGTATTTTATTGACGGGCTTGCAAAACTTTATTATCTGGGTGATAGCCGGATTTATATGCAGGATGAAGAAGATTTAATTTGCCTGACACGGGATCACACGCTTGCCAATCAAAAATTAGATGCCGGCATCTACACCGAAGCCCAAGCCAAAAAAAGTGCAGACCAGCACCGTTTAACGCTCTATGTTGGCGTTGATAAAAACGGGTTGGGCTTGAATGCGGACAGCCGTCCGCCGGTTGCGTTACAGCCTGGAAGAAAGTTTCTGCTCTGTACAGATGGACTGGTTGACATGTGTTCGGAACAGGAAATTCAAGACATTCTCTCTCAGGATTACTTCAATGAAGCAGCAGTTTTGGTACAGACTGCCGTCAATTATGGCGGAATCGACAATGTTACTTGCATCGTTCTGGAAGTCATTCCGATTGAAGAATCTGCTGAGCTCGAATCCGACCCGATGTTATAACTGATAACATCCAATCCAATAAAACAATAAAGCAAAAATCCGGCATCCCAAACGGGATACCGGATTTTTTATCAGCAGATATTCTTTCTTGTTACTTGGTAACAGTGAATTTCTGATACGAAACAATCTGATTTTGATAGCTGCTATTCGTTGCAACCACACCATAATAATAGGTGTCTGGGGACAGCAGATTGAAATTGACGTATGCATCCACCTGATGGATGTCATAGGATTTTGCATTTGGTCGAACGGTTTTCCCTGTCACCAAATTTCCGGAGGAAGTGAAAACACCAACTGTTAAGCTGGTAATGTTTGAAGTTCCCGATTTCACCGTTCCTCGAATGCTGACGGCTTTTCCAACTTTGATATTGGGAATAGTTGTTCCGCCGGAAAGAGTCAATTTATCTTTGCTTTGTGCACTGCCACTCTTTGCCTTAACCTGAAACGCCTGATTGACCAACTGTTGTGTCTTTGTGCCGTTGGATACCGTTACACGATACAGGTAGCTGCCCGGTGTCAACAGGTTAAAGTTGACATAAGCATCCAACTTTCGCAAATCATATGATTTTGCATTTGGCTTTGCTGTTTTTCCGGTAATCAAGTTTCCGGATGCAGAATAAACACCAACTGTTACACTGGTGATATTGGAAGAGGCAGAGGACACCGTTCCTTTTACTACAACGGACGTTCCCTCTGTAATATTCGGAACACTTGTACCGCCCGAAATGCTCAAGGTGTCGGATGCTGTTGTACTTCCGTTCGCAGAAACCGTGAATTTCTGCTCTACAACTGGGAAATTCGTTGTAGTAGCGTTGGTTGCAAAGACTCTATAATAATAAGTACCTGCCTTCAAGTCACCGAAGCTGACATACGCATCCAGATTGCGGACATTGTAGGTTTTTGCATTCGGTGTTGCTGTCTTTCCGGTTACCAACTTGTTGTTGCTGTCATAAACGCCAACCGTCACGCTCTTCAAGTTAGAAGATGCGGAAGTGACTGTTCCTCGAATCGAAACCACGTTGCCGACCTTGATATTCGGAATGGTCACACCGCCAGTCATGCTCAGCTTATCCGTTGTGGTGGTACTGCCATCCGAAACGGTGAACTTCTGATTGACTACGGCAACATTTGTATTTGCTGCATTCGATGCAATGACTTTGTAATAATATGTTCCGGCTTTCAAATCACCAAAGCTGACATATGCATCCAGATTGCGGACATTGTAGGTCTTAGCATTTGGAGCTACTGTCTTTCCAGTTACCAACTTGTTGTTGCTGTCATAAACGCCAACCGTCACGCTCTTCAAGTTAGAAGATGCGGAAGTGACTGTTCCTCGAATCGAAACCACGTTGCCGACCTTGATATTCGGAATGGTCACACCGCCAGTCATGCTCAGCTTATCCGTTGTGGTGGTACTGCCATCCGAAACGGTAAATTTCTGATTGACCACGGCATAATTTGTATGGGTTGCATTCGTTACTAATATCTTATAATAATATGTACCAGAAGACAATCCGCCAAACTTTACATAAGGGTCTATTTTTGAAACATCATAGGATTTTGCATTTGGCACAATCGTTCTTCCCGTAACGCTTGTGCCATCTTCCCGATAAATTCCAACAATCAATTTTGTAATGTTAGAGGTTGCAGAAGTCACCGTTCCTCGAATCGAAACCGACTTTCCTGCTGTAATATTCGGGATTGTCACACCATTGGTCATTTTGATTTGATCTGTCGTGGTACTGCTGCCGGATTCCGAAACTATGAACTTCTGATTCACGGCTTCATAATCCTTGTGGGCAGCATTGGTTACCAACACCTTATAATAATAAGTACCCGCTTTCAAGTTTCCGAACTTTACCGCTGCATCCATATTTGCAACATTGTATGTTTTTGCATTCGGAGATGCAGAATTTCCGGTTACCAACGTATTGTTTGCATCAAACACCCCAACGGTAATCTTGGTAATATTCGATTTTGCAGAAGTGACAGTCCCACGAATGGATACAGCTTTTCCAACCATAATATTTGGAATCGTCGCATTGTTGGTGATTTTAATGCTGTCGTCGGTTGCTGTGCTGCTGGAAGATACGGTAAACTTTTGATTGACAACCGTATAATTCGTATGCGTACCATTGGTAACGGTAATCTCATAGGTATAAGTACCTACCGGCAATTCGCTGAAATCCACAAAGTCATCCAATTTCTTGACATTGAACACGGATGCAGTTGGGTAAGCATTTTTTCCGGTTACCATCTTATGATTGCTGTCATAAACGCCAACGGTAATGGTTGTGATATTGGATGAAGCAGAACGAACGATCCCGCTGATAGAAACAGATGTGCCCACGGTAATATTGGGAATCTTGCTGCCATTTTCAATCGTAATTGCATCTTCTGTCGCCTCAACTTGTACAGTCGGGTCACTGGATATGACAAAACTTTGATTGATTACGATGTAATTTTGATTGGTTGCATTGCTGGCAGTAACACGATATTGATACGTGCCAGCCTGCAAGTTCTCAAACGGCAAAGCATCATTCAAGTTCTGCAAATCATATTCTACCTGATTCGGAGAGAGTGTTTTTCCAATAACCTGTTCTCCAGCAGCATTGTAAACGCCCACTGTTAAAACTGTAATTTTGGAAAAATCAGATTTTACAGTTCCGTTGATGGCAAGCGGCGTTCCCTGTATGATATTTGGAATGGCATCATTTCCGGAAATACTTAAAAAATCGGCTGGTGCATATTCCTCCGGTAAAACCTCCGTAACGGCTTCTTTTGTCTGTTCTGTAGGATCTGGTGTTGATACCATCGCTGCTGCCCCTGTCATTGCAGTTCCCTGAATGGAAAGCAATGCTAAAAAGACGCTGACAAATACTTTTATTTGATTCTGGTTTTTCATAATTCCTCTTCCTTTCTGCAAAGCGTTTTGTTCGATGTGTTCTGTTGCTGATTGCTGTAAATTCCTGCCCGATTTTTTTCTAAGGACAGGCGGTAAGATCCTTACAAAAGCGATTAGAAAAATGCATGAAATGATATAAAATTTTACGTTCAGAATGAGAACCCATCCCCGTTCTGAAGATACTTTCATTATAGCATAATTTCTGTGAACTGTCAAGCAATATTCATATTTTCCACATGGTTGATTGATCTGGTATTCAGAGAATAAATTTCCACTTTCGCCCAATACACCATAATTTTTATTATAAATGACATAGATTTACTGAAAAGTTTTCATTTCCCATTTGTTCCAGAAAAAAGCCGGCAAAATGACTTGACAAAACTATCACTCTGTGTTACACTACAAAACAGAAAAAATAATAAAATGAGGATGTGGATATTTTGGAGCAAACAAAACCGAATAAAAACAAGTGGATTTCCTTTCTGGCAGACGGAGTCCTGTCCGGTCTGATGCTGGGAATTGGAGGCATGGTGAGCCTCTCCAGTGAAAACCGATTCTTAGGGGCATTCCTGTTCTCGTTGGGGCTGTTCTGTATCGTACAGTTCAAGTATGGATTATTCACCGGAAAAGTCGGATACATTGTCAACCGGGATTTACCTTATGTTGCAGAAACCGCTGTCACTCTTGTGGGCAACGCCCTTGGAACATTGATCGCAGCCCTCCTGCTCCGACAAGTTCGGTTCTTTACATCGACTGTTAGCACGATGGATGTTACCATCTCCGACCGGGTACAGGCAACTGTTGCCGGCAAAATTCATGACAATCCGCTGAGCATTTTTATTCTGGCAATTTTCTGCGGAATTCTGATGTTTACTGCTGTAGAAGGCAGCCGGAAATGCAAAGAAGAAAAGAACTTTGCTGGTTCGCTGTTCGTCGTTGTCATGCCAGTTATGGTCTTTATCATCTGCGGATTCAACCACTGCATTGCAGATATGTTCTATTATTTCTTTGCTGGTTGCCCAGAGCCGTCCAAGGCAATTGTTTACTTCATTCTTGCCATTGCCGGAAACAGTGTTGGTGGTATGATTGTTCCGCTGCTGAAAAAGTTATCGAATCAGCCACTCTAAAAAAGTGTCATTCTTACAAACACAAAAAGCGTACCCGTTCAAAACGGATACGCTTTTTTCATACAAAATACAGCAACTTTTTACTTCTGCTGATAGCAGGTAAAGGCTGCATCGGTTGCCTTCGGGTCTTTTACCTTTGTAAAGGAACTGATGACCGGAACGACAATCAAAGACAAAATCATCAGGATTGCACCGATGTTAATCGGAGATGCCAGATTCAGCGGCAGAGAAGCTGCGGACTTTGTCAGGGCTGGGAACCAGCCAAATCCAAACAGAATCATGTGTCCAATTGTACCGCCAACACCCAGAATGAAACTTGTCCAAACCGCCGGAACGGTTACTTTTTTGCTATACAGACCAAAGACGAACGGCCCTAAGAAAGAACCAGCCAGTGCCCCCCAAGAATAGGACATCAGCGTGGAAATCGACGCATTCTTATTGAACGCAATCAAAACGGAAATCAGCAGGAATGCAGCAATCAACACCCGCATAATGATGACTTCTTTCTTTTCGCTGTGGTGCTTCATTCTCGGACGGATGAAGTCAATGGTCATGGTGGAACTGGATGTCAAAACCAATGAGGACAGCGTAGACATAGAAGCGGACAATACCAGAACCACAACCAGACCAATCAGCAAATCAGGCAGAGCACTTTGCAGCATTGCCGGAACCATGGCATCATATTCCGGCTTGCCGTTTGCCAGCGTGGCAATGGCAGTCTTTCCGCTTTCCCCGTTCAGGGTGCAGAACAACCGGTCAAATCCGCCCATGAAGTAAGAGCCACCAGCAACCACCAATGCAAAAATCGTGGAAATGATTGCACCTTTGCGGATACCATCGGTATTCTTGATGGCATAGAACTTATGTACCATCTGCGGAAGTCCCCATGTACCAAGCGAGGTCAGAATAACAACACCCAGCAGGTTCAGCGGTTCAGGTCCAAACAAGGTTGCATACTGTCCCTGTTCGATTTCGCCCATCTGCCGCAGGGATTCTGAAAAGCCGCCGTGATTGTTTAACGTACAGATAACCACCGCTGCAATTCCAATCAGCATAACAATGCCCTGAATAAAGTCATTCAAAGCCGTTGCAGCGTATCCGCCAAGAATGACATAAATGGCGGTGACAATTGCCATGGCAATAATAATGATTCGGTAAGAAGCATCCGATTCCAAATCAAATGCCATATTAAACAGACGAGATAAGCCATTGTAAACCGAAGCAGTATAAGGAATCAGGAATACAAATACAATCAGTGCAGCGGCAATCTTTAAGCTAACAGACTGAAACCGATTCCCGAAAAATTCCGGCATCGTCTTTGCCTGTAAGTGATTACTCATCAGTCGGGTACGTCTGCCCAGTACCAGCCATGCAAGGGCACTGCCGAGCACAGCATTTCCGATTCCAATCCATGTGGACGAAACCCCGTAGTTCCACCCAAACTGTCCAGCATAGCCAATGAATACAACAGCGGAAAAATACGATGTTCCATAGGCAAATGCCGTCAGCCATGAACCGACACTATTCCCGCCGAGCACAAAATCGCTGACGGATTTGGTTTTGCTGGCTGTATAGATTCCAATGCCCATCATGATGGCAATGTATACAATCAGCATCGCAAGCGTAATTGCGGTTGTCATAATCAAACATTCTCCTTTTTGATTTAGAATCCATCTTGTATCAAAGATTTGCCGTTCCGCTTTCGGAAATCTCTGCGTGAAATAGATTCCATAAGTTCTGTAACGATTGTACAGTGTTTCTATTTTACCATAAAACCCCGAGAAAGTCAATTTGTTTTGTAAATCTTGCATTTTATTTTTAAAAAAACAATCGACAACGACACAAAATTATGTTATAATAGAGATTGCATCGGGGAAATCACTACAAATGCACTTTTTCACATCCATTACAAAACAGAAAGGAATGAATTTTAATGGAACGAACCAACACCAAAGACATTGTTTCAAAAGTCGCTTATTTAATCGGCGTGAAAAAAACCGTTTTATACAACCAATTTGAAACAGAACGTCCCGGATATTTAAAAGAACTGGACGAAAACCAAAACGCCCGTACCATCCGCAGCCTTTGTAAATTGCGAATGACGCTGCTGCATCGGTTTAAAAAAATTGATGATATGCTGCGATTTGAACTGAAAAACCTCAAGACCATTGAATTTTTTGATAAGGATGATATTAAACAGCTGGAGAAATGGGAAATCCCAGTGATTTTAGTCAACTCTCGTTCTTCTCTTTACATGGAGCATTTTAATGACCTCATTCAGGAACACATTGATGCTTGCAAAGACCTGTTTCCGGAATGGCTGAAATGGGAATATCTCCGCAGCCTGTTCCTCATGCCGAAAAACAAAAAGACCGATGTTCCAAAATCAGAATTTGCAAAATATATGGCAAATATGGAATTTTATCCGTATCAAACCTATATTTACTGGCAGCATCCAAAGGACTGCGGAAATATGCTGTTCAACGATAATAAATTTGTCAATATCTTATATGAGATGCACAACGACTATTTCTTTGAAACCGAAAAGGTGCTCGATGCTGGTGAAACCACCAAAACCACCATTTATGATTTCATTGAACGGGGCGAACGAACTGCGATTATTGTAGACTGCGAAAACTCCGATGTCTATAAATTATATGCGACCTTAAAAAATCTCAATCAGGAAGAACTGCAAAAGGTCAAGAAAATTATTCTGTTCGATGATGTTCACACGACCCGTGCATGGTCATGTTTATCCCACTTCTTGGATATTGAAGTGGAACACATCGAAGTAGAACGAGTCAATGACTATAAATCCTTGGTTGATATCAAGATGACAGCAGGTGCTTGCAAGGAATTTTACAGCAATGACATTCAATCGTTTATCCTGGTATCCAGCGATTCGGACTATTGGGGATTGATTTCCTCTCTGCCGGATGCAGATTTCTTAGTAATGATTGAATACAGCAAGTGCGGAAAAGACATCAAGGAAAAACTCGAAAACAACGGGATTTTCTATTGTTCGATTGATGACTTCTGTTCCGGAAACATCGCAGAACTGAAAAGTTATGCCCTGCAAGAAGAACTAAAAGGACAGCTGGAGCAGGCATTGAATTTGAATGCTCATACACTACTCGAAACAGTTTATCGAAACTGCCGAATTCAGGCAAGCGAAACTGAACAAAAGAACTTCTATGACCGTTACCTTCGCACGTTGCAACTGACAATGGATGCGGACGGAAACTATCTCATTAAGCCGAAAACATTCTAATGCAAAGCAGCGATTTCCCCGTAGCAAACAAAATCGGCAGCCACAAGTTTTTCTGTGGCTGCCGATTTTCTGTTTATCGAATTTTCACATCGTCCAGTGTCAGCGTGGTGAGCATTTCGGTTGTAATCTCTTCACAGTCGGCAAGACGGTTTGCCTGTCGAGTCAATGCCGTATCAAAAAAGTTCCGGACTTCTCGCCCATTTGCAAAAGATTCCGATTTTTCCGCACAGCGTTTCCGGAAATATTGCAACACATAGAAATTTGCCTCAGCTGTTGGCTCTAATGCACTCTTTTCACAGATATGCTGGAAAATCGTCAGCAATTCTTCTGGCGTATAGTCTGCAAAGTAAATGACCTTCCGGAATCGAGAACGCAACCCCGGATTTGAATCCAGAAACTGTTCCATCTCTGCCGGATATCCTGCTACAATGACCACTAAATCATCTCGGTGGTCTTCCATCTCTTTCAGCAGCGTATTCACAGCTTCCATTCCGAAATCATTGCTGCCCGCTGCAGAAGTCAATGTATACGCTTCATCAATGAACAACACGCCGCCCAATGCCTTTTGAATCACCTTTTTGGTGCGAATGGCGGTCTGTCCAACATAGCCGCTGACCAGTCCGGCACGGTCGGTTTCGACCAAATGCCCCTTCGAGAGAACCCCCAGTCCGGCATAGATTTCCGAGAGCAGACGGGCAACGGTTGTTTTTCCCGTTCCCGGATTTCCCGAAAAGACCATATGTAAGGAAACTTGCAGCGGCGGCAACCCTCGTTCCTGTCGCAGCTGCCGCAACCGAACCAGATTGATTAAGCTGCTCAGCGTTTCCTTTACCTGCTGCAAACCAGTCAGGCTTTCCAGCTCTTCCATACACACCGCCAGCGGACGGATTTCTGGTGCTTCTGATGCTTCGGGGGTGGATTCTTCCGGTACTGCTTCCGGCTCTTCGGAAGCAGCTGGCATTGCTGGTTTCCAGCCACTCGGAATTGCAAAAGGCTTTTCTTTTGCAGTGCTTCGCCAACTTTGCAACTTTCGATTACGATAGACTCGCAACGGCAATAAAATGGCTGCAATGGCAGATGCCTGCCGTTCATCTCGCTGGTTGGTATCGGCAGTAAACGACAGCCCCATCAAATTCAGCAGATTTAAAAAGAAGAGCGATAAGCTGCTGTCCCCTTGCTCTGCCAAATCCACTCGAATCCACAAGTCCAGCAAGCCACGCAAGGTATCCTGCACGCTCTCCGCTGTAAATGGATGCCGCTTGCAAAATGTTTGCAGCTGTGAAAGGGTCATATTGTAGTGCAGCAAGTCGTTTAAATACTGCACTTCTGTTTCTTCCAGTCGGCGGTCTAAATTTGCAAGATATAACAGGTATTTATAATAGGAAAATCCGGCAAATTCCGCAAGCGGCTGCTGATTGCCGAGGATGCGTTCGCCGTTTTTTTCGTAAAATTCACAGAGATAATAGGTATATTGAATGGCTGTTTGCAGGGTTTCTGATGCCATAGCTGCCTCCATTGATTGGATTTTTTAGACTTCGTTTTCCTGAAAAAGAAACGGTCTTAAATCTTCGTATAATTTTTGATAGGTTTCTAATAACTTCTGATTGGTTTTCTCCCGATTTTTCGACAGTTCGGAAATGGCAATGGCTTTCGCCTGATTGGCAATATCGCCCGGAATGGCGTTGTTGGGAATCTTGGAAAGATTGTCCATGGCTGCTTGTAGATAATCGTTTTCTGTTTGCAGCTGCCCCAGTAACCGCAGTAAAATCTGATAGTTTTCTTTCAATTCCGCAGCGGTAAAAATCGTTTGCATGGCGGTGCTCCTTTCTGGATTATGCGATTAGTTCTATTATACCGAGTTTTGGGGATATTGTCAAGGAAAAACAAAACTGTAAGTGCATACAAAAAGCACAGCCTATCCTTAGACTGTGCTTTTGCAGCTTATCAATTTTAGCCATTTATTATGCAGAAGTCAGCTGTTCCCAATTTGGCTGCCCGCCGCTTGCAGTTTTTGCGTAATAAGTCAGAATCAGAACGGCATCCTGAACAGTAATTTCATTATCGTTATTGATATCTGCAAGCTTGAAAATGGCATTGTTTTCTGCTGCTGTTTCACTGAAAACTGGATTTGATCCAGCAGCTTTCTTTGCGTAATATTTCAAAACTTCAACCGCATCGGAAACATCTACAAGATGATTGCTGTTGACATCGCCTATTTTTACAATGTTTCCATCTTCGTCAATGATAATGGACACTGTAAAGTTGTTTTCAATCGCATCTCCACAATGTGGGAGTGTTGTATAACCAGCTTTCATTTCTTCGGGTGTCAAAGAACTATAACTCTGACAAGTTCCCTGAATGGTAACAACGCCTGGCTCTGCATCCGATAATGTGATACTCTGTAAGAATGTATCCGGATTGTTGTTGACTTCATTTCCCTCATTCAGAGTTGTAACATTGCCATTTGAGCAGGATGTAACCGTTGCATGAACCATACTTTTATTTGCTCCGGATTTTGTAACAACTGCTCCTGTAACAGAATCAATGACTGTAAAATATGCATACGGAATAGTAACGGTAAACCTCTTTTCAGAAGATACAATATTCCCGTGTTCGTCAATTGTAACCGTTGCTGTAAACGTATCTGGTTTTCCAACTAAGCCACATTCTCCATGGCTGCTATTGATATTGGGGTCATCGCTGAAAGAATACGTCCCCGTTGTCCCCGTGATGGTAATCGTTCCCGATTTTGCACCTGTTACGATAAAGCCACCCACAAAATAGTCGTTTTTTACGATACTTGCCGTTCCATTTGTACAGCCTGTGATCTCTGTGCTGGAAGCCACCATACTATTTTTGAAGTTGCTCTCTGTAATTTTCTGATTTGTTCTTCCACAAATCGCAGTGATGGAACTCGTTGGAACTTGAACCGTAAACGTCTGTTCCGTTTCAAATTGATTGCTTTCGGCATTGTAGAGATACGTTGTAGAAACATTTTCAGAAGAAGAACGATCCGTGATTGTAATTTTATTTGTGCCGGAAATCGCAAAATAACGATCGACATTTGCACGAGCTTCTTGTGCATCACTTGTTCCTGCAATCACTGAACCCACTGTAATTTTATCAAAATTAGAGAGCTGATTGTCTACATAAATAGACAAATATTCTACTTCATCGAACAGGCTGCCTGTATAGCCCCAAAGAATCACCTTTAGCGTATGTCCATTTAGCTGATAGGTCTTTTTTCCAAACAGTATGCTGTCTGCTGGAATTTCTGTAATGTCATTATCTTCTAAGAAAATGGTAAACTGCTGATTTCCGGAAAAGGTTGTCATCGCAACTGTTCCTGTTACATTCAATTTTGCTCCTTCTGCATAAGAAAGCAATTCTTCATTCAGTCGTACATATGTAACTGTTTCTTCCATGCCGCTTACTGTTGCTTCAATGGGGGTATCCAAATTTAAAATGGGACGGTCTTTTCCGTTCACATACGATAATGTGCCGCTTACGGTCAATTCTGTTCCAACATTAATCACCTGTTTTTCCGCAGCTTCTGCTATCAGTTGCAGTTGCGGCAGGGAATCCCGAGAAAATCCAACCGTTCCCCCCGCAAATAAGCAGGCGATTGCTGTAAAAGTTGCAATTGCTGTCTGATGCCATTTTTTCATGATCCATCATCCTCCTTTTCTTTAGTATACCAAGTTTTAGGAGAATTGTCAAGAAAAACCAAAGTCGCTGTTCCCATTATTAGAGAACGGCGACTTTTTGTTACTCATATTCTTTTTGCAGCTTACAGCAGCTTCCGCTTCAACAGAACTGCATCCAAAATGGTAATCGCATCATCTGCATTCAAATCCGCTGCAACTGCATTTCGCTTTTTCAGAGTTGCCTTGTTGCAAAGATGTTTTTGCAGCAGAACAATATCCGGCAGGTTAACTGTTCCATCTCGGTTGACATCACCCAGCACAACCGTTCCGCCTTCCGGCTCTTCGCCCCAGACCAATTCGCCATCCTGATAAGCTGTGATTTTTTCCGTTCTGGTGTATTCATCCAAAATCAAACCATCCCGGCTATAGTCATCGGTCGGATCCCAGTGGGTTGTATAGTTGGCATCCATCTTTGGAATCAAGCCAAAGTGGAACACTCTTGTTCCATAGAATGCACAGCCATTCCAGCTGATTTCCACATAATACGTTCCGTTATCATCCCATTTGACTGGCTTGGAAATCGTTGCATAGCTTTCTCCGTTGGTGTTGGCATTTTCTTCATCATAGTAAATTTCAATGTCCAAATCATCAATGGTCTGCCCTGCTTTCAGCATTTCATTGATGTTAAAGAAATACCGAGCACTCAGCGTGCTGATGTACCGAGGCGGCAAAGAGGTATCGTTGCAAATGGAAATTTCAATCTGCGAACGGGCATCTGTTTCCTGCATCACTCTTGCATCAATATAGATCTCCTGAATATCGCCCTTCATAGATGCTTCAGACGGTGGGAAGTTTTCCACAGGCTTATTCCCCATTGCCTTGCCATAATACTGGTACAATCCTGCACACGCTCCGACAAAGGCAGCGTTATAGTCTACGGCAACTTCATTATAGATATAATCCTTAGTTTGGTCGTTGTGGAAATCCTTTTCATCTGGCCCACCGACTAACGCACCCCAAAGAACATGTGTCTGGTCTGCTGGTTCATCCATGTTCAATGTCTTAGAACCATGTGCAGCCCGATGGTGCGGATGCGAAGCAGCGTTCTTGGAATAGCCGACAATATATGCACGATTCATCGGATTTTTTCCCATGATGTATTCCATCTGACCTTCTGCCCAATCTGCAAATTTGTCATCGCCCGTTTCTTTTTCATAGACCAGTGCACAGAGCTGTGCAGCTGCATCATACCGACAAGAACCATAGTTATTCAGCATGGAAAAACCAGCTGGTGTTTTTGCCAGAAATGTCGTGTCGGTGGTATCGGCAACAAATGGCGTTGTTTTCGGGTCATATGGCAAGTTCCACAGAACATCGTCCGGCCCGCCCGGGTCAGCGTGCGTCAAGCCCGACCAATATTCCAGATTCCAGCGGAAAATATACCAATCTCTCGCCGTATTGGTAATCGGGGCAAGTTTTGCAAACACACCGCCCCACACGGTATCCCAGCAGTGCACCCAGATATTCTGCCAGCAGTTTCCGGTGTCTGCAATGATTCGCTTCAAATAGCCCGTATAAGGATGAGCACCCATATCGCCAGAAGTATTTTCATCAACGGCAATAATGTCGTTGATATAGTCATATTCTCCGGTGCATTCATAGAGCCAAACTGCTGCCCACGCCAGTTCATCATAATCATAGCTGGATGTATAGAATCCGCCATCATAACCCAAGCTGGTAACGGTTTTTCCGTCTTCTGCTTCCGAATGCGTCTTGACTGCAAATTCATACATCTTGACGGCAGTATTTAAACAGCGTTCTGCATACTCCGGCTCGGTATCCTTAAAGTTCAGATAGTTCACTGCCAGCGAAGCCGCAACCCCTGCACACATATCCGAAGCAGGCGTTTCTACTGTTGCAAAATATGCCGGCCGTGCAAAGTCCAGCAGGCTTTCGTTCTGCAATTCCGGTGCGTTCCAATAGTTGTGGTCAATGTTACCCTCTCCGACCTGATAGCAGAACGCCAAAATATCGCCATTCTCATCAAAATAGGTGCACTTTAGGTAATAGTCGTTGAACCAGTGCAGAATGTCTTCGATATGCCATTGCTGTCCGGAATCTACATAGGCATCCCGAAATTCATAATAGCCCCAGCCCAATGTAGAGGCAGCATAGCTGCCCGGCAGACAGAATTTTACATGGTCGCCAGCATCGTGCATACCGCCAGCAACGTCAATCGTTCCATCGCCATCCGGGTCTAAAATATCCCGATGGGCATCAATGAATTTCTGTGACAGATTCGTGCCCTTGTAATCTTCCCCCATTGGTTTCAGCGGCACAGCTGCATCTTCCGTGTGGCAGTCCCCACGCCATTCCAGATTTCCGCCCGTAATGCCAGAACCGCACTTGTTTGCATCGTAAAAATACAAGGACATCTGCAAGGCTTTCGCAAAGTTGATTTCTACTGCTTCTTCTTCCGTTGTGGAATCCGCAGCGGCTGCGGAAAAGCCCTGCCCCAACGTAGTGCAGCCCATGACCACACAGAGTAAGGCTGCTGCAATTTTTTTGCATCGATTTCGTTTCACAATAAACTCCTTTCTATTCTTTCCCATTTCACGCTGTTTTCACATCTTTTGTCGCATTCACCAAAAAGCAAGAAAAGATGTGCATCTTCTTTCCCTATCTTATCATAAATCCAGAAAAAAGGAATGTGATTTTATGTCTAAATTGTAAAAATATCATGCTGCAATTCGTTGTTTTGTAGTAGACAGAAAATCGTATTTGTAGTATAATAAAATGGATTTCTTACCACGCAACAATTTCAGAAAGGATGTGGATTTTTTGACCATTCAACAATTAAAATATGCGGTTACAGCTGCCGAAAAAGGGACGATGAGCGAAGCTGCCCAGTCGCTGTTTCTCTCGCAGCCCAGCTTAACTGCTGCCATTAAAGAGTTGGAAAAAGAACTGCGAATCACCATTTTTCACCGCACCAACAAAGGGGTCATTGCTACCAACGAGGGCGAAGAATTTTTAGGCTATGCCCGACAGGTGCTGCAACAGGTCGGCTTGATTGAAGAAAAATATCTGGAGGGCAAACAGCTGAAACAAATCTTTTCTGTTTCTGCCCAGCACTATTCATTCGCTGTCAATGCTTTCGTGGATGTCATTCAAACATTCGGCAATCAAAGCTATGATTTTACGCTGCGAGAAACACAGACGTTTGAAATTATTCAGGATGTTTCCCGACTAAAAAGCGAAGTCGGCGTGCTGTATCTCTCCCGTGAAAATCAAGCAGTCATTCAAAAGTTGATTGCAGAAAATGGGCTGGTCTTTGAGGAACTGTTCACCGCCTCTCCGCACGTCTTTATCAGTTTCAAGCATCCGCTGGCTGCCAAAACAGAAATCACCTTGGACGACCTGAAACCCTATCCCTATCTCTGTTTTGAACAGGGCGATTACAACGCTTTTTATTTCTCCGAAGAAATCCTAAGCACTATCCCACGGGAAATGACCATCAAAGTTCGTGACCGTGCAACGCTGTTTAATCTAGCAGTCGGACTGGACGGTTACACCATCAGCACTGGCATCATCAGCAAGGAACTGAACGGGGAAAATATCATTGCTCGCCCGCTCGCCATTCCAGAATCCATTCGTGTCGGAACCGTCACCCGAAAAAATATGACACTGAGCCGACTGGGCACGGCATACATGGAAGCCTTACGGCGGCATACCTGCAACGAACCATAAACAATTCCATCACCTACAAAATCAGTATAGTTTTTTTCTATCGCAAACAGCGGAAAATCGGTATTTTACAACGGCTGATTTCTGGTGTAGAATGAAAAACAGTTCGGATGCTCCGCATCCATCCACCTACAACCAGAAAGGATTTTGATATGAAAACAGCAATTGTCGGATACCCTCGCATCGGGGCACATAGAGAATTAAAGTTTGCAAGTGAACAGTATTTCCGTGGAGCTTGCACTGAAGCAGAATTGCAGGAAACTGCAAAGACCCTTCGCCTCGAAAATTTAACACAGCAGAAAGAAAGCGGTCTGGACTGGATTCCGTCCAATGACTTTTCGTTCTATGATGGCATGTTGGACACTGCCTTTTTGCTGAACGCTGTTCCGAAGCGGTATCGGGAACTCGGACTTGCTCCGCTGGATACCTACTTTGCAGCTGCAAGAGGATATCAGGGCGACAAGGGCGATGTAAAAGCCCTTGCCATGAAAAAATGGTTTAACACCAACTACCATTACATGGTACCAGAACTGGAAGACGACACTGCCATTTGTCTGGCAGATGAAAAGCCGTTCCACCTCTATCAGGAAGCAAAGGCTGCTGGCGTAGAAACCAAATCGGTTGTCATTGGTGCTTATACGTTCCTGAAACTGGCTGTTTACAACGGCAAGAAAACAGCTGCGGATTTCGTTGCAGACACCGTAAAGGCTTATGCAGACTTGCTCCAGAAGTTCCAGACCCTCGGCACTGCTTGGGTACAGTTCGATGAACCTTGCTTAGTCATGGATATGACCGCAGAAGACAAGGCTCTGTTTACACAGCTGTATGCTGGCATTCTGGCAGCAAAGGGCAGTGTAAAGGTTCTGCTCCAGACCTATTTCGGCGATGTACGGGACTGCTATGATACCATTTGCAAGCTGGACGTAGATGGCATTGGTCTGGACTTCCTCGAAGGCAAGCAGTCTGCAAAGCTGGTTACAGAACAGGGCTTCCCAAACGACAAGATTCTGTTCGCTGGCGTTGTCAACGGCAAGAACATCTGGAAGAATCACTATGACAAAACCCTGTCCCTGTTGGCAGAACTGAGCCAGTATGCAGAACAAATCGTTCTGAATACATCCTGCTCGCTGCTGCACGTTCCATATACCACAGCCAATGAACACAAGCTCTCCGAAGAAGTGCTGTCGCACTTTGCATATGCTGCGGAAAAGCTGACTGAACTGAAAGAACTGAAACAGATTCTCTCCGCAGACCATCCGCAGGAAACCGCTGCTTATCAGAAGAATGCGGCTCTGTTCGCAACCCCGAGAAGCGGTGCAAACAAGGCGGTTCAGGAACAGGTTGCTGCTCTGAAAGATGCAGACTTTGTTCGTCTGCCAGCATTCACAGAACGGGAACAGATTCAGAAGAAAACTTTCGGTCTGCCACTGCTGCCGACAACCACCATTGGTTCTTTCCCACAGACTGCCGCTGTTCGTGCAAACCGTGCCGCATTCCGGAAAGGGGAAATCTCTCAGGAACAGTACGAGGCATTCAACAAACAGCAGATTGCAGATTGCGTTGCGTTGCAGGAAAAAATTGGTCTGGACGTTCTGGTTCACGGCGAATTTGAACGGAATGACATGGTAGAATACTTCGGCGAAAGTCTGGACGGCTATGTATTTACCCAAAATGCATGGGTGCAGTCCTATGGTACTCGTTGCGTAAAGCCACCGGTCATCTGGGGCGATGTAAAGCGTGCAAAGCCAATGACGGTAAACTGGTCTGTCTATGCACAGAGCCTGACAAAGAAGCCAATGAAGGGTATGCTGACTGGTCCAGTTACGATTTTGAACTGGTCGTTCCCAAGAGAAGACATCTCCCTGAAAGAAAGTGCTTATCAAATCGCTCTTGCCATTCGGGAAGAAGTATTGGATTTGGAAGCAAACGGCATTACCATGATTCAGGTCGATGAAGCAGCACTTCGGGAAAAACTGCCGCTGCGGAAATCTGACTGGAACAGCGACTATCTGGATTGGGCAATTCCGGCATTCCGTCTGGTGCACAGCGGTGTAAAACCAGAAACACAGATTCACACCCATATGTGCTACAGTGAATTTACAGACATCATCGCTGAAATTGATGATATGGATGCCGATGTGATTACCTTTGAGGCAAGCCGTTCGGACTTGAAGATTCTGGATAGCTTACAGGAACACCACTTCCGGACAGAAGTTGGCCCAGGTGTTTATGACATCCACTCTCCAAGAGTTCCGTCTGTCGAAGAAATCAAGTTGGCACTGCACAAGATGCTGGAAAAGATTCCGGTTGAAAAGCTTTGGGTCAATCCGGACTGCGGTCTGAAAACCAGAGGCGACAAGGAAACCATTCCGAGTCTGGAACATCTGGTTTGTGCCGCACAGGAGGTACGGTGTGAGCTCTCCAAATAAGACGACATTCTCCTTTGAAATTTTTCCGCCAAAGCCGACTTCTGAGCCAAGCGTCATTTATGGGACATTGGACGCTCTGCAAGGCTTGAAACCAGACTTTATTAGCGTGACTTACGGAGCTGGTGGCGGAGCAAATTGCAAGAATACGGTTGGCATTGCATCTTATATTCAGAATACCTGCCAGACAGAAAGTGTTGCTCATCTCCCCTGCCTGTATCTCTCCGAATCCGACTTGAACGGCATTCTGGAACAGCTGCGGGAAAACGGCATTCACAACATCTTAGCATTACGAGGCGACCGTTCGGAAACGGCAACCCCGAACGGTCGATTCTCCCATGCCAACGAACTGATTTCGTATATTCATGACTATGATTCCAGCTTTCATCTCATGGCTGCCTGCTATCCGGAGGGACATCCGGAGCAGCATAGCCCAGCAGAAGAATTGGAAACCTTAAAGCGAAAAGTGGATGCAGGGGCTTCGCAATTCATTACACAACTATTCTTAGACAACGATGCTTTTGATACATACCGCAACAAAGTTGCACAGGCTGGTATTTCTGTTCCAATCGAAGCAGGGATTATGCCCGTGACCAACAAGAAACAAATCGAACGCATGGTAAAGCTGTGCGGTGCAACGCTCCCGAAAAAATTCCTGCATATTCTAAACAAGTATGAGAACAATCCGGAAGCCTTGCGAGATGCTGGTGTTGCCTATGCCATTGAACAAATTGTAGACCTGATTGCACAGGACGTAGACGGTATTCATCTGTACACCATGAACCGTGCCGATGTTGCCAGAAAGATTGACCATGCTGTGCATCGGCTGTTACAGTGACCATTTGTTTTCCCAACTCCAAATAGAAAAAATCCGTCTGTGGAATTTTCCATGGACGGATTTTTGTTTTTCTGATGGATGAATTGCCTGCGGTTATTCGTTCAAGAACCGCTCAAACTTCCGGATGTTTTCCCGTGTCCCGATGACACAAACCGTATCGCCTCGGTGCAGAACGGTATCCGGCTTAATTTCAATCTCCAAAGAACCATTATGCTTGACTGCAATCAAGTTGATGCCGAACATCTTTCGAGGGTTGATTTCCTGCACGGTTTTTTCTGCAATCTTCTGTGTCACGCTCAATTCCATCAAGTCAACCTCTTCACTCAGCGTGATAAAGTCCAGAAAGCCCGGTGCAAGCAACCGATTTGCCAGACGAATCGCCATATCCCGTTCCGGATAGACCACTTCTGCCCCCAGCAGTTCCAGCACACAGCCTTGTTCTGCACTGGTTGCCTTGGCAATGACCCGCTTCACACCCAGCTGAATAACATTCAGCGTTGCCAAGATGCAAGTGTCTATCCGTTCTCCGATACAGATGATGACCACATCACAGTTATCAATTCCGACTTTTCGGAAATTCTCCTTAGAAAGCTCCTGCACCACATAGGCGTGGTCGGTAAACGCTGCCGCAGAATTGATTTTTGATTCGTTTTCGTCAATGATAATCAAATCTTTTCCGGATTCCGAGAGGGTCTGTGCCAGTGCATAGCCAAACCGTCCCAATCCGATAATTCCATACAATCCGTTTTCTGTTTTCACTTTTTTTCCAAACACAATGGTTCTCCTTTCTTCTGTCTGATGTTTCCTGTAAGTCCATTGCTGCCATTATCCAACAGAAATGCTTTCCACTGGCAGCAGAATGGTTTGCCGATGTTTCCGGAACCAGAGCGAAACCACAGTTAATGTGCCCAGTCTTCCGCCAAACATGGCAGCCATCAGCAGCCACTTCCCAAATGTGGCAACAGAACTGGTAATGCCGGTTGAAAGTCCCACAGTACTGAATGCCGATGCGGTTTCAAAGAGCAGCGACAAGAATGGCAATGTCGGATTTAACAGGCAAAGAATAAACGAAATGGCAAATACAATGCTAATTGCTAAACTGCAAATAACCATTGCCTGCTGTACCGTCCCAGCTGAAAACCGTTTCCGGAATGCACCGGGCTGTTCTCCCCGCGGATATGCTACAATTGTTCGAAACAGCACAAAAATTGTGGTGACCTTTACGCCGCCGCCAGTAGACCCTGGTGATGCACCGATATACATCAATACAGAAATCAAAAGCTGGCTGGCATTGGAAAAATCACCCACATTCGCAATTGTCAAGCCCGATGTTCGGGAAGTGATGCCCATAAAGAACGCATTCACCCAGGAAAGCGAGTCGCCTTCAATTGCTTTCAGTAACAGCGAACTGGTGAGATCCAAAAATCCGGAAGTGGTCAGCACAACTTTGGTATGTAAACTGAACTTGTGAAACCGCCGATTCCGCAAAATATCCAGAATGACAAAGAATCCAAAGCCCCCTAAAATATTTTCTGCAATGGTCAACAGCTGTAACCCCACATCATTTCGATAAGAGAGCAATCCGCCTAAAATATCAAACCCCGCATGATTAAACGTGGAAACGCTGTGAAAAATCGCAATTCCCAACGCCGGAAGAACATCAAACTGTCGGCGAAATAAAAACCATCCCACAAATGCTGCGGAAGATTCCACGGTAATCGTTGTAATCAAAACTGAACGAATCAAAACCTGTACATCTTTCATCGTTGGATAGTTCAAGGCTTCCTGCACCAGAACCTGATCCCGCATTCGCAGCTTTCTGCCTGTAAACGCAATCAGCCCTGCACCAATGGACGTGATTCCTAAACCGCCAATCTGAATTAAAATACAGAGCACAACATATCCAAACGTGCTAAAGGTACTCGCCGTATCGACAACCGTTAACCCCGTGGTGGATACGGCACTGACTGCCGTAAAGGCAGCATCGACGACCGAAAGGTTACCCGGATTTCGCTGCGAAACTGGCAGCAACAACAATCCAGTCCCAAGCAGCATCATGATAAGAAAGCCCAGTGCAATCAGTTGTACGGGTGTGACCGAACGCTTTTTATGCGTCATTTTTTGTTTCCTCCGAACGCACATGAAACTGAGAGACATTTTCTAAATCTTTCCTTTTTAAAAAACAGAACTGCTCGCAGTCACTTTCTGCACCTGGAGCAGTTCCGTTGCAATCATATCTGTTGTTTCTTATGCTTTCTTAGCCATAGATGCCTTTGTGACTTCTACAATATGCTCTGCACATAGACCAAATTCTTTCAGCAAATCCACTGCTGGGCCAGAATGTCCGTATTCATCATTGACCCCAATTCGTACTACTGGAACTGGACAGGTATCGCAAACTGCTTCTGCAACTGCTGCACCCAGTCCGCCGATGATGCTGTGTTCTTCGACTGTAATCAGCAGTCCCGTTTCTGCGGCTGCCTTTGCAATCAAATCAACATCCAGCGGCTTAATGGTATGGATATTCAAAACTCTTGCAGAAATACCATCTGCTGCCAGCTGTTCTGCTGCATCCAGTGCTTCAGATACCATCAGACCGGTTGCAACCAATGTGACATCCTTGCCTTCTCTCAAGGTGATGCCCTTTCCGATTTCAAACTGATAAGTTTCCGGATCGTTGAAAATCGGAGCTGCCAGTCTGCCAAATCGCAGATAAACTGGACCTTCCATTTCAATGGCTGCCTTTACAGCGGCTCTTGCTTCTACATCGTCTGCCGGATTCAAAATGGTCATGCCCGGAATGGTACGCATCAGGGCAATATCTTCGTTGCACTGGTGGGTTGCACCGTCTTCGCCAACCGAAATACCAGCATGGGTTGCACCGATTTTTACATTCAGGTGCGGATAACCAATGGAATTCCGAACGATTTCATAGGCTCTGCCAGCGGCAAACATTGCAAATGTGCTGGCGAACGGAATCTTTCCGGAGGCTGCCAGACCAGCTGCAACCCCCATCATATTGGCTTCTGCAATACCGCAGTCAAAAAAACGTTCCGGATATGCTTTCTTAAAGATACCCGTCTTGGTTGCAGCTGCCAGGTCTGCATCCAGTACGACCAGATTCTCATAGGTTTCTGCAAAGTCCCGCAGTGCTTCGCCGTAGCTTTCCCGTGTTGCTTTCTTTTTTGTTTCGCCTGCCATGTCTTAACCCTCCAGTTCTTGCAGCTGTGCGGTCAGTTCCGCCATTGCCTGTTCATATTCTGCCTGATTCGGTGCTTTGCCGTGCCAGCCAACTTGATTTTCCATGAAGGAAACGCCCTTGCCCTTTACGCTCTTCTGCACGATGACAACCGGCTGTCCCACAATCTGTTCTGCTTCTGCAAACGCTGCTTCAATCGAATCAAAATCATGAGCATCCATCTGAATGACATGCCAGCCGAATGCTGCAAACTTTTCCGGAATCGGTTCTGGAGAGCAAACTTCAGAAAGCTGTCCATCAATCTGCAAGCCGTTATAGTCTACGATTGCCAGCAGGTTGTCCAGATGATAATGCGATGCAAACATCGCTGCTTCCCAAACCTGACCTTCTTCAATTTCGCCATCGCCCAAAATGGTATAAACCTTATAAGCAGCGTTATCCAGCTTGCCAGCCAGAGCCATCCCACAAGCAACGGAAATGCCCTGTCCGAGCGAACCGCTGGACATATCAATGCCCGGTGTATGAATGCACGGGTGACCCTGCAACATTGCACCGATGTGCCGCAAAGACTGCAATTCTTCCTGTGGGAAGAAACCACGCTGTGCCAGTGTTGCATACAATGCTGGTGCACAGTGTCCCTTGGAAAGTACCAGCCGATCCCGATCTGCCATTTCCGGCTGTTTCGGGTCAATGTGCATTTTTGCAAAATAAAGATACGTCAGCAAGTCGCTGATGGAAAGCGAACCGCCCGGATGTCCGGACTTTGCACAATAAGTGCCTTCAATGACACCCATCCGCACTTTACAAGCAATCGCTTGTAACTTTTTCTTTGTGATTTCCTCCATGGAAATTCCCTCCGTTGTTAAAATTTTGATTGTATCCATAAAAGCAATTCTAAGATTGCCTTTTGATCACAAGTATGGGTTAAAACATGGTCTGCAATCGCCTGAATGGCAGGCTGTGCATTTGCCGGAGCAACGCCATAATCTGCCGCTTCCAACATTGCACGGTCGTTTTCATAGTCCCCCGCTGCTATGACAATAGACGGGGATTCTAAATGAAACCGCTTTCGGTATTCCACCAGTGCACTGCCTTTGGAAACCTGTTTCGGCAGCATCTCATAAAAGCTGTCGGATGACTGAATGAAATCTACATCTGTCCAGTTCTGTGTCTGAATAAACGCTTGCAAGCGAGGCATATCGGACGGGTCAACCGCAAATAAAATCTTCATCCACGGAATGTCCGGCATAGTTTCCAGCGTGCAGTATTTCGGCGTTACCTGACAGATGGCAACGTGCTGCTGCTCATAGATGGTATTCTGAATGACATACGTTCCATCTGCACAGAGAATCTCAGAGCCTGCCTGCGGAAATTCCTTCAGAACCGCAGCTGCCATTTCTCTGGCAGATGCACACAACGGCTGTTGATAGAGAATCTGTTCGGAAACAGGGTCGTAAATCATTGCCCCATTGAATAAAATCATCGGCTCTTTTACGGACAACCGTTCCCAATAGGTTCGAGCAGATTCAATGGTTCTCCCTGTTGCAATCGTAAAATGACCACCCTGCTGGACAAACTGCTGAATGCCGTCTCGCAGGTCATCCGGAATCCGCTTGTCAGATGGCAATAATGTTCCATCTAAATCCGAGAAAAGCCAAACATCGTTCTTCATGGCTGCACCATCCCTTCTGCTTCTGTAAACCGTAGTTTTCGCAAAGCTGCCTGAAAATAATCCGGCAGCGGACTGGTAAATTCCATATATTTGCCCGTGGTCGGGTGAATGAATCCAATTTTTCCGGCGTGCAGGCACTGCCCTGTCAAGTTCGGGAACGGCTTTCCATACACATCATCGCCCAACACTGGATGCCCCAGATATGCCAGATGCACCCGAATTTGATGGGTTCTGCCCGTTTCGAGCTGTAACCGCAGATGCGTATAGTTGCCGGACTCCGCCAACACGGTATAATGTGTAATGGCATCCTTGGAATTTTTCTGCGTGACACACATTTTTTTCCGGTCAACGGGATGCCGCCCAATCGGTGCATGAATCGTTCCGGACTTTTCCGAGAATCGCCCGATGGCAATCGCCTGATAGGCTCTTGTGAATGTATGTGCCTGAATCTGTTCCGACAGTTTCAAGTGAGCGTGGTCGTTCTTTGCTACCATCAGCAAGCCGCTGGTGTTCTTATCAATGCGGTGCACGATGCCCGGACGAATCACGCCATTGATACCGGAGAGCCGGTCACCGCAGTGATACAGCAACGCATGTACCAGCGTTCCCGTCAGATTGCCGGGGGCAGGATGTACCACCATGCCTTTCGGCTTATTCACCACCAGCAAATCATCATCTTCATAGACAATGTCCAGCGGAATTGGTTCGGGTACAAGTTCCAGTGAAACGGGTTCTGGAATGACAACCTGCACGACATCACCGCTGCGAATTTTATAATTCTTGGAAACGACTGCACCATTGACGGTGACATCGCCCTGTTCCATGCGAGTTTGAATCACTGAACGGGTCAAGTCTAAGGTGTCCTGTTCCGCCAGCCATTTATCCAAACGCTGCCCGACTGCTTCCGGCGTAAACGTCAACGGTTCTTTCATGCAGAACCTTCTTTCCGGTCGGATTTTTTCGAGCTGCCCTCTAAAAAGAGCATATAAATTGCCAGCAGGAAAACGCCGACCACCACGCAGCAATCTGCAAAGTTAAACACAGCAAAATGAAACAGCCGAACATCCAGATAGTCAATGACTTTTCCATCCCGAAATAAACGGTCAATCAGATTTCCAACGCCGCCTGCAATAATCAATGCGGAACAAATCGGAATCATCTTGGAACGCTTTCGGTATTTCACCATGAGCACTGCACAAATTACCATCAATAAGACGGTGACAGCGATTAAAAACCACCGCATTCCCGAAAAGCTGCTGAATGCTGCACCCTGATTTTCCAGATAGGTCAGGTTTAAAACTTCTTTTCCGCCAATCTTGATAAACGGAATGCTGCCTTGTGGCTGTAATGTATGCACAGCCCAATATTTAATGAACTGGTCAACCCCGACCAGCAAGACGATGCAGATACAAGATAGGATCATCAAGTGAAACGCTCCTCCCTTTCCAGCTGAGGACAAGAACAGCCCGCCGCACAAAACCGGCAGGCTGTCATCTTTATCATCGTCTTTTATTCAGAAATGACGTGTGCACATCTTGCACAGAGTGTCGGATGTGTCTTGTCTTCGCCGACCGTTGTCGAATACATCCAGCAACGCTCGCACTTCTCGCCAGCTGCTGTTGTAATGATATACTGATTTTCTGCTGCATCGGTCTTTGTTACCGTTACGCTGGATACAATCAGAACCTTTTCGAGCAACTCTCTATTTTCAGAAAGAATTGCATAAGCGGCATCGTCTGCAACGGCAATTTCTACCGCAGCTTCGAGCGACTTCCCAATTACCTTTTCATTCCGCTTTTCTTCGAGCATCTTGTTGACATCCAAACGAGTCTGATAAATCAGATTCCACTTTTCTGTGAATGCATCGTCTGCAACCAGACCGCTCTTTTCCGGCATCTGGTTCAGGAAGACGCTTTCGGTGTCATCCGCTGCACCGTGCGGCATAAAGCCCCAGATTTCTTCTGCGGTGAAGGAGAGTACCGGAGCGAGCAGTAACGTCATACCACGCAAAATGCGATACATGGTTGTCTGTGCAGCCCGTCTTGCAACGGAGGTTTCCTTTTCACAGTACAGACGATCCTTGATGATGTCCAGATAGAAGTTGGACATATCGGTCGTGCAGAAATTGTGAATGCTGTGGAATACCACATGGAAATCAAAGTTGGTATACCCTTCGTGTACCTTGTCAATCAGCCGATCCAGACGAATCAATGCCCAGCGGTCTAATTCGTGCAGCTGGTCATCGGAAACCATATCTGTATCTGGATTAAAGCCTGCCCCGTTTCCGAGGTTGCCCAGAATATATCTTGCGGTGTTCCGAATCTTTTTATACGCATCGGAAAGCTGCTGCAAAATTGCCTTGGAAATCCGGATATCAGAATGATAATCGGAAGAAGCAACCCACAGGCGGAGAATATCTGCACCATACTGCTGAATGATTTCATCCGGCATGATACCGTTGCCCAAAGACTTGGACATCTTTCTGCCTTCGCCGTCTACAACCCAGCCATGCGTACAAACTGCCTTATACGGAGCTTTGCCCTTATAGACAACAGAAGTCAGCAGGGACGACTGAAACCAGCCACGATACTGGTCAGCACCTTCCAGATACAAATCTGCCGGCCAACGCAGGCAATTATACTGTTCCATAACCGCAGTGTGAGAAACGCCGCTATCAAACCAAACATCCATGATGTCATATTCTTTGGTAAATTCCTTGCAGCCGCATTCGCAAGTGACGGACGGATCAATGAAGTCCTTGACATCCTTTGTCCACCATGCATCTGCACCTTCTGCACGGAACAAATCTGCAATGTTCTTGATGGTGGTGTCGTTGATGATTGGCTTCTTGCAATCCTTACAATAAATAATCGGGATTGGCACGCCCCAAGTTCTCTGACGGGAAATACACCAGTCGCTGCGATCCCGTACCATGCCCTTGATGCGTTCTTCGCCCCATTCCGGAATCCACTGAACGGATTCAATCGCATGGATGGCATCATCCTTGAAGCCCTTAACGGAACAGAACCACTGTTCGGTTGCACGGTAAATAATCGGCTGGTGGCAACGCCAGCAGTGCGGATACTGGTGGACAATCCGTTCAGTTGCCAGCATTGCTCCGCATTCTACCAGCTTTGCAGCAATTGCCTTGTTTGCCTGCTGGGTGTCCATGCCTTCAAATTCGCCAGCTTCTGCGGTCTGCTTGCCGTGTGCATCGACGCAGACCAGAATGCCGATTTCATCATAATTCTTGCAGACTTCAAAGTCTTCTACACCATAGCCTGGAGCGGTGTGAACACAACCCGTACCACTTTCCAGTGTAACATGGTCACCGACAATGACCATCGAATTTCGGTCATACAGCGGGTGCTTGGTCTGGATGTGTTCCAGTTCGCTGCCCATGAATGTGCCGATGGTTTCATAATCGGTGATACCAGCTGCTTTCATGGTCGGTGCAACCAGTTCTACTGCCATGCAGTAATATTCCGAACCAGCCTTTACAAGGGTGTATTCATAATCTGGGCCAACGCAAACAGCGAGGTTGCCCGGAATGGTCCAGGTGGTCGTTGTCCAGATAACGAAGTAAACCTGCTTCGGGTCAATGCCCAGCTTCGAGAACACACCCTTGTCATCCATTACCTGGAACTTTACATAGATAGAATCACATGGATCGTTTTCATATTCAATTTCTGCTTCTGCCAAGGCAGTCTGGCAATCCGGACACCAGTATACCGGCTTCAAGCCCTTGTACATATAGCCACGCTTTGCCATTTCGCCAAAGACTTCCACCTGTCTTGCTTCATATTCCGGCTTCAAGGTCAGATATGGATCACAATAATGTCCCAAGCTGCCCAGACGCTTGAACTGCTTCATCTGATTCTGAACGTGCTTCATTGCAAAGTTCTTGCAGTGCTTCCGCAGTTCTACCGGAGAAATCGCACCGTTTTCCACACCGATGGATTTCAATGCCTTCAATTCAATCGGCAGACCGTGGGTATCCCAGCCCGGCACATACGGTGCACAAAAGCCACTCATGTTCTTATACTTAATGATAAAGTCTTTTAAAACCTTATTCAATGCTGTACCAAGATGGATTTCCCCGTTTGCGTACGGCGGGCCATCGTGTAAAACATACATCGGACGACCCTGATTCTTTTGAACCATCTTTTCATACAGGTCTTGTTCTTCCCATTTTCCTAGCACATCGGGTTCTCGCTTCGGCAGATTTCCACGCATCGGAAATGCTGTTTTCGGCAAGTTCAATGTTGCATTATAATCCTGTGCCATATCTGTATCTGGTTCTTCCCAGTTTGTTTTCGCCGGAAAGAACCCTCCTTTCATTGAATTACCTTTTGCTGCCTGTTGTGCAGGCAATTTTCAAATACGATGAAGTGCGGCTTGTTTACGCATCCTCGTCTTCATCATCGCTCAAATCGCCAAAGTGCGAATCATAAGAACCCTGAATGGTCTTTGCAGAGAACTGCGAAGAGGCAAACGGATCAGAAGTCGGAGCGGATACCACCGGGATTTCCTGTTCCGGTACTTCTTCTTCCGGTTCATCCTGCTGCGGTGTAAAGCCAAATTCCAAATCATCTTCTTCTGGCATGGTTGACAGCATCTGCAAATGTTCTTTATACATATCAAACAGAGCCTTCTTGAAGTCTGCAACCTGCTTTCTGGCATCTGCCAGAGCCTGATGTGCTTCGTCGATTTCTGCCTGATTCTTTGCCAGCAAGGCTTCATGCTTGACGGTTACTTCGTCCATCATGGCATCTGCACGCTTCTTGGCATCGGCAATAATGCCATCTGCCTTGGCGTTTGCTTCGGCAATAATCCGGTGACCTTCCCGCTGTGCACCCAACAGGGCATCCTTCAGGGCATCTTCGTCCCGCATATATTCCCGGACTTTGTCTGCCAGCACCTGAATCTTTTCGTTGCTGTCTGCCATTTCCTGTTCGGCAATTTCAACTTCCTGTTCCAGCTGTGTCAGAAACTCGTCAATGTCTTCCTGCTTATAGCCAAAAGCAGCTTTTTCAAATCGAAGTTCGTGAATTTCCTTTGCACTAATCATTTCTGTGCCCACCTCTCATTTATATTGTTCAATGAAAATATGCAGCCTTCCCTTTTTAGAAGGTTCGGATACGGAAATCAGCTGGAACTTGCCGCTGCCCCGTATGACAAAAATATCACCGGTCTGCATATGTTCGGATGGCTGCAAAACGGTGTGACCGCTTCGCTCCATGTAACCTTGTTGAATGATTCTGACCGCCTTTTCCCGGCTTTGTCTGGTAACCACTGCCGCAATTGCATCGCACCGAAGAGAAGACACCGTTCCATGGTGTTCGATCCGTTTCCGGACGGGAACAATGGAAAATGGTTCTGTATCCGTGCAGCGAACGCCGCCACGCCCTACCTTTTCCAAAGACTGCACCAGCAGTGCAGCTGCGGCATCGGTCGCCCAAAGCTGTGCTTTTCCTTTTTCAATCAGAATATCGCCGATGGTTTCCCGTTTCAGTCCGCAGCCCAATGCTGCCCCTAAAAAGTCCCGATGCTCCAGTGTTTGCAGGTTAGAATAGCGGATGGTGACGCATCGACATCCAACCCAAGCCGGGTCAAATTCCAGAAAATCCGGATACAAACAGCAGCACTTTCGCTCTGCCTGTTCATAGCCGCCCCAGAACTGATACGCCAATTCCGCCTGCCGCTGCAAAAATGCGTCCGCAGCGGCACACTGCATTTCATCCAGAAACATGGTGCAATCGGGTGCACAATCCCGCCGACAGCGGTCGGCGAGGTCTTGCAAACGGGAAAAGAAAACCGATTCCGATTCTGTTTCTCTGCGATTCATCACATAATCAAACCGTTATTTTCCAGTTCCCCCACGAATTCATCACCAACGAATCCAACATTATACGGGGTTACAATATAAGTCTGGTTTGCAACCGGCTTGATGTTGCCGTTCTGTGCATAGGCAACGCCCACCAGGAAGTCAATGATGCGTCTTCTGTTGGCTTCGGTTGCGGATTCCAGATTCAGGACAACGGTCTTATTTGCCATCAGATGGTCTGCAATTTGCTTTGCATCAGTGAACAGTTCCGGCTTTACCAAAACCACTTGCAGCTGAGTCGTTGCCTTGATATTGACCACACGATTATTTCTCGGTGGTTCGTTGGGAGCTGGTGCTGGGTTCACCGGCGGTGTGTAAGAAGATGCACTGCTATAAGCAGAGCTGCTGCTTTCATAAGAAGAACTCGGCTGAGGCGATGGTGCAGCTGCTGCCGGCTGTTCCGGTTCTTTTTTGGTGACCGGTTCGGTCGGTTCTGCATACTCGTCTTCGTTCGGCATAAAGAAATCTTTCAATCCATTAAAAAAACTCATAACAATCTCCGTTCTCCGCACGTTCTATCTTTCTTTTTCTCTGCCTGACTGCCAATGTGCGGGTTCAGTACAGGAAGCCTGTTTTTTTCTATGTCACAGGTTCATTTTATCGGTAGACTCTTGCACCAAAAAGTGCTGAGCCGATTCGTACCAGGGTTGCACCATACTGAATGGCTTTTGCGTAATCGCCGGACATACCCATGGAAAGGATGTCCATATCTATATTATCCATGTTTTTGCTGCGAATGTCAAGATATAAATCTTGCATTTTTGATAGAAATTTCTCATTTTCTCCGGCTGGCGGGATGGTCATCAAGCCTTTTACCTTCAAATTCTGGAAGGTTGCGACTTCTTCGAGCAGCGGCACTAACTGTTCCGGTGCGATTCCGCTCTTGGACGTTTCATCACCAATGTTGACTTCCACCAAAATCTCCTGCACTTTTCCAACACGGGCAGCCTGCCGGTCAATTTCTTTCGCAAGATGTACCGAATCCACAGAGTGAATCAGTGCCATATCTTCAATGATGTATTTGACTTTATTGGTCTGCAAGTGTCCAATAAAGTGCACCGTTGCGGACGGGTCATAAAAGTCCCGCTTGGAAAGATATTCCTGCACCCGATTTTCCCCCAGCAGGGAAATACCGCAGTGAATGGCGTGATTGACGGCTTCCGGTGCAACCGTTTTGGTCACTGCCATGAAATCCACATGGTCAGATGGCTTCCGGTATTTTGCCTTTGCCGCTTCAATCTCGTTGTAAATCCGGTTATAGTTTTCCGTGATATAATCAAAACTATTCTCCATTTACATCTATCCCCTCTACAATAATGGAATCATAAAGAATCAAATAGCCGTCACCGGCATTCAGTGAAGACAATACATAGTCATCGCCTTCATAGATGACATCCAGTTTTCGGAACGAAACGGTTTCGCCGTCCATGACATAAACGCCACGGTAATTGACTTTGGTTGTCGTTTCTTCACCAGTCAGTACGTTGGTAGAAGTTTCCTCCAGCTCTTTGAACCGGATGGCACTTCTTGGCACTTGAATGCCCTCATACTCACCCTTGATGATTTCGACCCGTTCGGAACGGTTCTTTACGAAATCCGATGTCATATAATCACAGTGCAATACAATCAGCGTTTCTTTTGGGTCGCTGCTTGTCCGCAAATCGGTAATCACCGCATTTGCCGTTGCACCGGAATTTGCCAGTTTTAGAGTGACTTCATCATCCACCTGATATTCCAATGTGGTATTGTCAATGACACCCACCATATACCAGCCGTAGCTGTCAATGGTTTTTCCCACAATCGTATCGCTTTGCAGACCATTGTTATTCTGTACCGCTTTGATGTCATCAATGGTCAGCTTGTCGATGTTGTCGGTAGTCAGCTTGGATTCATATCCATCTGCATAGCTGACAAAATAAACCGGAGAAGCTGCCTTTACGGTATCCCGTGGGGCTTTCTTGGAATTTTGCAGCTTGGTGATTTCTTCCGAAACGGCAGTTGCCTGCTCTGAAAAGTTTTCTGCACCCTGATTGACGACCAATTGATAGGCACTCAAGGCGATCTGGAAATCACTCTTTGCAGTCTGCAAGCCAGACAGGTTTCCGCTGTCTTTGCAGTAAGTAATCTGATTATAATAGCGTTTCACCTGCGAGGACAATTCTGCCGGCTGGGCATTCTGTAAAATGCCGGGGTTGGAGATGCGATTCAACAGGTTCAATTCCTGCTGCAACGCTGCGATTTGCTGATTTGTTTCAATGGCGGACTGGTCGGCATAAATTTCCGCAATCGTTCCGCCCTTTTCGACCTTTCCGCCGTCCGGCACGTTATAACTAATCGCACCAGAGCCGTTATAGGTCAATACGGTTTCATCTCGCACATAAACCCCCTGAAAGGTTTCCGATTGTTCCGCCGTGGCAGAAACTGCCGTTTCTGTCTTATACTGCGTGTCCACAAAGTGGTAAAAAATCGTACCAATGGTGGCAATGATGGCAATCGAAAGCACAATCAGCAGAATGTGCATCATTCTTGTGTTAGAATCCATACCTCAATCAATCTTCTTTTTCTGCCGCATCGAGAATCGCAATGGGGCGAGTTGGTTTTAATGTAGAGATGGCGTGCTTATACACCAGATTCTGTTCTCCGTTGCACTCCAGAATGACGATGTAGCTGTCAAATCCTTTGACAATGCCCTTAAACTGAAAACCATTCATCAGAATAATGGTCACCAGGATTTTTTCTTTTCTTGCCTGGTTTAAAAATACATCCTGTAAGTTCATCATTTTGTTCATTGTAACTGCTCCTTCCTACGCATCCGGTCTTTTTCTTCTCATTTTTCTGTTGTTTCAAAAAGACCTATTCTATTATAGCACAAGAATTGCTGTTTGGCTATAATTTTCTTGGATTTTTCTAAGATTTCTTTGTTATTGTTAAATTTGTACAATTTTATCCACACGACATCGGCTCTTTTTCTAAACCAAGTGAGCTGTCGTTTCGCATATCGCCGGGTTTCCTGCTTTAATTTGTCGATACAGGCGGATAAATCGCTTTCTCCGGTGAAATAGGGAATCAATTCTTTGTATCCGATGGCATTTGCTGCGGTCTGCTTTGGATTGGTTTTCCAGACGGCATAGGACTCTTCCACCAGTCCATTTTCCACCATCAAATCCACTCGCCGATTGATGCGGTCATACAGAACTTGCCGGTCTTCATAGTCCAGCCCGATGATACAAGCATCATACGGAGAAGGCTGCGTGCGACTCTCTGCTTTCTGCACGCTGAACGGCTTGCCAGACAGCAATGTCACTTCCAACGCCCGCACCACTCGCACCACATTATTCGGATGAATCGCCGCAGCAGCGACTGGGTCAACTGCTTTCAATCGCTCGTGCAGGGCTTCCGTCCCGTGTGTTTCTGCGTAGTCTGTCAGCTCTTTCCGCAGGGCAGCATCCTGTTTGGTTTCTGCAAACTGCACATTGTCCAGCAGCGATGCAAGATACAGCCCTGTTCCGCCTACCAGAATCGGCAGTTTTCCACGTTGGATGATGTCTGCAATCGCCTGTTCCGCCAGCTTCACATAGTCCGCAACATTAAAAATGGTATCCCGTGGCAGAATATCAATTAAGTGGTGTGGAATGCCCTGCATTTCTTCCGGTGTTGGCTTTGCGGTTGCAATGTCCATGCCCTTGTAAATCTGCATGGAATCCGCTGAAACCACTTCTCCGTTATATGCCTTTGCAAGTTCTACGCCTAAGGCAGTCTTTCCGGAGGCGGTCGGCCCTACCACAGCAAGAATCGGGATTTTTTCTTTTGTCTGCATCTCATACCCTCTTAAATTGTTTTTCCAGTTCGTGTTTTTTGATGACAAACATCACCGGTCTGCCGTGCGGACAATGCCGAACCTGTTCATCTGCATAGACAATCTGAGCCAGTTCCTGCAATTCCGCCAAATTATTTTTATCATGTGCCTTAATTGCTGCCTTGCACGCCATGGTGTGCAGTAAATCATCTAAATATGCCGTCTGCGGATTGATTTTTCCAAGTGCAAAATTGTGTGCGATCTCCGTGACAATTTCATCAATGTTCAGTGACTGCAAAAAAGTTGGAACAGCCGTTGTCCGCAAAAAGGGCGGATTGGAGAAGTCAAACGAAAAGCCCATATTTTCCAGCTGTTCGGTCTGCTCCTGCATCAATGCAAATTCATCCATTGGCAAGAGCGTTTCTGTTTTCTGCATCAAAAGTTGCTGATATTGTTTGGCTGCACCGCTTTTCAGCCGTTCAAAAATCACCCGTTCGTGGGCAGCATGCTTATCAAAAATCACCAGTTTCTGTTCCGCTGGGATTTCTGCCAGAATATAATTCTGAAACACTTCCCCAATCACACGGATTTCCGGTAAAATCGTCTGCTTTTCCGGCAGTGACTCCGGAACAGATGGTTCTGATGTTGTGGTTGGCAGTGGGAGAATCGTTTCCGGCAATGCAGTTGCTTCCGGCTGCGGTTCGCGTTCTGCGTTCTGTTCCAATTCTAATTCCGGTTTTGATTCTATATGCTCCGCTTGCGGATTCTCAAGGGCTGCCGGACGGGTTTCCTCCGGCATCAATGCTGCCATGGTTTCCCCAATGTCATAATGATATTGCGTCGGGTAAATCGTCTGCGGCGGCGGTGGAGATTCTACTTCCGGCTCTGCCTTTGAGGCGAACGGGTCAGATGGCTCTTTCAAGTGCGGCAATGTCGGTTGCTGCATCGGCGTGGAAACAGCTGGCTGTTTCGTCCAGTCCTGTGCATTATGGCGAAACTGAAAGTCATAAATCAGACCGTTTTCCAGCAGTGCATTTTTCACCGCAAAAAACAAACTGTCTGCAACATTTTTCTCGCTGGTAAACCGGACTTCTGCCTTTGCCGGATGGACATTGACATCCAAATCCACGGGCAGCATCTCCAGCATTAACACGCACGTTGGAAACTTTCCAGTCATAATCAAATTTTGATAGGCACTTTCCAGTGCAACACTGCACACACGAGAACGAATATACCGTCCATTGATGAAGAAATGCTGAAATGTGCGGTTCGACTTGGAATAAAGCGGCTTTCCGACATAACCGCTCACCCGTAAAAATCCATCGTCATACTGCACGGGGATTAAATCATGGGCAAACTCTTTTCCAAACAAGGCATAAATCGCAGCGTATAAATCGCCGTTGCCATCTGTGCAAAATTCCATTCGATTATCCCGAATCATTTGAAAGGAAATTTCCGGATGCGATAACGCAATTTTCTGCACAATCTGGCTGACAGCGTTGGCTTCTGTCACATCTTTTTTCATAAACCGCTGCCGTACCGGAACATTGAAAAACAAGTCCCGAATGATGATCGTTGTTCCATCCGGACAGCCGCCCTGTTCCGGTTCGCCTGTCGGCGTTCCGCCAATCATCTCATAGTGCGTTCCATAGTCATCTTCTCGGCGTTTCGTCAGCAGGGTCACTTTGGAAACCGCTGCAATAGATGCCAACGCTTCCCCTCGGAATCCCAACGTATAGATGGATTCCAAATCTTTGCGTTCGTGAATCTTACTGGTTGCATGGCGGAAAAATGCCGTCGGCACATCTTCCGATGCAATGCCAGAGCCATCGTCTGCAACTCGCATATAAGTTGTTCCGCCGTGCTTGATTTCGACGGTAATATGCTTTGCCTCTGCATCAATTGCATTTTCAACGACCTCTTTCACAACAGAGGCAGGCCGTTCTATCACCTCTCCGGCTGCAATCAACTCTGAAATTTCTTTGCTCAACACTGCAATTTTTGACACAGCCGTGCTCCTTTCTGTCTATTCCTGCGATGCTGTCAACTCCGCAGCAAATTCATTACTTCTTCCAGAACCTGCCGGCATTCTGCATCGGAAAGTTCCTGTAAGTTGGTCTTTTTCAGCATCTGAACCGCTTGTTCCTGCTGCATCGCAGCAAAACTATACTGCATATCGTCTGATTGTTCCGGCTTCTGATTCTGGGCAGCGGTCTGCTGTTCCATCTGCCGCAGCAGAACTCTGGCACGCTTGACGACTTTTTCCGGCAACCCTGCCAGTTTGGCAACTTCAATGCCATAGCTGTCATCAATGCCGCCCGGCACAATCTTCCGCAGAAATCGAATGGTATCGCCATGCTTTTTCACCGCAATACTGTAATTTTTCACACCCTCAATGGTGTGTTCCAAATCAATCAGTTCATGGTAATGCGTTGCAAAAAGCGTTTTGCAGCCAATCTGCCGACTGTTGCAAATATACTCTGCAACGGCTCGGGCAATGCTCACACCGTCAAAGGTCGATGTGCCCCGTCCAACTTCATCCAAAATCACAAGGCTGTTTGGCGTTGCATATTTCAGGATGTCAGAAACCTCGTGCATTTCCACCATGAACGTGCTCTGTCCAGCTGTCAGGTCGTCCGATGCTCCAACTCTGGTGAAAATCTTATCTACAACAGAAATTTTCGCATAATCTGCCGGAACAAATGAGCCAATCTGTGCCATCAGCGTAATCAATGCCACCTGTCGCATATAGGTCGATTTCCCTGCCATATTTGGACCAGTAATCAACAGCATCCGGTTGGCTTTGTTGTCCAGATAGGTATCATTCGGCACGAAAATGTCATCACTGAGCATCCGTTCCACAACGGGATGTCTGCCACCACGAATCTGAATCACGCCATCCATGGCAATTTCCGGCTTTGTGTACTGGTTTTCAATTGCAACATTTGCGAATGCTGCCAATACATCCACCTGTGCAATCGCTGAGGCGGTTTCCTGTACCTGCTTCAGCTGTGCAGCAAGGCAATCCCGAACTTCTACATAAAGCGATTCTTCCAGCCGCAGGGCTTTTTCCTTGGCACTGAGAATATCGTTTTCTGCCTTTTTCAGGTCTGGTGTAATGAATCGCTCGCAGTTGGTGAGTGTCTGTTTCCGGACGTAATCATCCGGCACTAAATCATAGTAAGAACGGGTCACTTCGATATAATATCCGAACACCCGATTGAATCCAATCTTCAAGCCTTTAATGCCAGTACGTTCCCGTTCGGACTGTTCCATCTTTTCAATGATTTGATTGCCGCCGTTCATGATACCCCGGAGATAATCCAAATCCTGATGGAAGCCCTCCCGAATCACACCGCCATCCTTGACAGAAACCGGAGGATTCTCCACAATTGCACGGTCAACCAAATCGGCAACCATATCCAGATTGGAAATCTGAGAGAGCAGTCTTGCCAGCAACTTGCGGTCTGCAACCTTTTCCAGCTCTGCCTTTAATGCTGGAATCTGTCTTGCCGTTGTTGCCAGTGCTTTCAAATCTCTTGGGGTTGCCGTCTTATAGAGCACCCGTGTCATCAGGCGTTCCAAATCATAGACAGAATCTAAAATCGACCGCACTTCCATCAAAACAACGCTTTTCTTGACGAAAATTTCCACGGCATCCAATCGAGCCATGATTTTTGCCGGCTGAACGAGCGGCTGTTCAATCCATGTTTTCAGCATTCGCTTTCCCATGGATGTTTTTGCGGTATTCATCAGCCAGAGCAGCGAACCTTTTCGTTCTTTGCCCCGCAGCGTTTCGGTCAGCTCCAGATTTCTTCTTGCATTGAAATCCAGCCCTAAATAAGCATCATCATCGTTGACCGTCAGGGAAATAAATCGGGCAATTTGATTCTTCTGGGTTTCCTTGATGTAGTCCATCATACCGTAAACAGCTGCTGTTTCTGAACCCGTTTCCGGCAGCTGTAAATAAGACAATTCTGGCACTTGGAACTGATGGCACACAAAATCATGATTGCGTTCTGCGGAAAAGCATTCTGCATCTCGCATCGTGACGACACACTGCAACCGAATCTTGATGAACTCCATCACGCTTTTCAGCAACAGAGCATCTTCATTCATCAGAATTTCAGCTGGTGTATAGCGAGAAAGGGCATCAATCACATTTGCCTCTAAATTCTTCTGTTCCGGCAGCAGAGCAATGATATCCCCTGTGGACAAATCTGCAAAGCAAAGTCCACAGTCGCCGCCCTCTTCAAAATACAGGCTGCAAAGATAATTGTTCGCTCCCTCTTCGAGCAAGTTGCTTTCAATCAGTGTCCCCGGCGTTACGATTCGGATGACATCCCGTTCCACCAGTCCCTTTGTGGTAGCTGGATCAGTCAGCTGTTCACAGATGGCGATTTTATAGCCCCGTTCCACCAGCCGTTTCAAATACATATCCACGCTGTGATACGGAATCCCGCACATCGGGGCACGTTCTTTCAATCCGCAGTCCCTGCCAGTCAGTGTCAGTTCCAGTTCCCGAGAAATCCGGATGGCATCATCAAAGAACATCTCATAAAAATCTCCCAACCGGAAAAACAGCACGCAGTCCGGATATTTTTCCTTGAGTGCAAAGTACTGCTGCATCATCGGAGAGAGTTTTTCTTTCTGTATCTCCATGAATCCTGCACCTCAATCAGTGGCAGCCGCCGCAGGCGGAACAATCGCCGCTGCACTGGCTCAGATCTGGGTGACAGGTGTCCGGGTCTTCTCCCTGCAAACAGAGCGTAATAATGGCATCAATCTGCTTGGTCATGCTGTCCATTTTATCCTTGGCTTCCTGAAATGCAACCATATTCGGATTTTGCAGAATCTCCGTATAGAGGGCATCCAGTTCTTTTTCCAGAGTCTGCAAGGCTTCTGCATTTTCTTCCGGATCTTCGTCCATCTTCCGCTGATAGGACATCCGTTTCATATTGAATGCACCGATTTGTTCCTGCAAAGCCGTATCGGCATCATTGTTTTGTTTTGCCTGCTGATACTGCTGATAACGGGGGTCTGCCTGAATACATTTTCCCAGTGTCCGTACTGCTTCCTCGACTGTCATTTTTGCACAGCTTCCTTTCTCTCATCATCTAATAATCTGCCGCTGACTGCCCAGTTTTTCGACTCGGTAATCTGCACAGAAACAAAAGTTCCGATTAAGGAACGATCGCCCATAAATTCCACAATGATGGCTTCGTTGCTCTTGCCGAACAGCCAGCCATCGCCACGCTTGCTGTCACCCTCTACCAGAACCCGCATGGTTCTGCCCAAAAACCGTCTATAATTCTTGGTGGCGATTTCTCGCTGCAAGGTCAGCAGCCGTTCCATTCGCTGCCGTTTTTCGGCATCAGAAGTTGCATCCGGCATGTTGGCAGCCTTTGTTCCGCTGCGTTTGGAATAGATAAATGTATATAGGTTATCATACTGAACTCGCTGAATCAAGTCCAGTGTACCCTGAAAATCTGCTTCGGATTCATTCGGAAATCCAACAATCAAATCGCTGGTCAGCGAGAAATCCGGTCGGCGTTCCCGAAGATAATCGACGGTTTTCAAATATTGTTCCACCGTATAGCGGCGGTTCATGGCAGACAAAATGGCATCGCTGCCGCACTGTACTGGCAAGTGCAAATGCTGCCCTACTTTTTCACAAGAAAGAATCGTATCCAGTAATTCCGGTGTGGCATCCTTCGGATGAGAGGACATAAACCGGATGACAAATTCACCCTCCATGGCGTTGATTTTCCGCAGCAATTCTGCAAAGGAAATCGGCTGTTCCAAATCTTTTCCGTAGGAGTTGACGTTCTGCCCCAGCAGCATGATTTCCTTGTATCCGTCCTGAATCAAGTGCTGGACTTCTCGCAGAATCACTTCCGGCTGCCGGCTGCGTTCTCGTCCCCGTACATACGGAACGATGCAATAGGTGCAGAAGTTGTTGCAACCGTACATAATCGGAACAGACGCTTTGAATCCGCTGTTGCGAACCTGCTGCATCTGTTCGGACGGCATTGCAGTGCTATCCATATCATAGACGAATTTTTTCGTATCATAATAGGTTGCCAACAGACGAGGCAGTTCCCCGATGGAGGCAGTTCCCATGAGAATATCAATAAAGGAATAGTGTGCCCGTACTTTTTCCAGCGTCTTGGGTTCAGAGCCCATACAGCCACTTAAAATCAAAATCGTACGAGGGTGGGTTTCTTTATACTTTTTCATCACACCCAGCATTCCATATACCCGGTCTTCTGCACTTTCCCGCACGGCACAGGTATTAAATACAATCACGTCTGCATCTTCGTGCGTTTCGGTCAGCGAAAACCCCATTGACTGGAGCAACCCTTTGATTTTTTCCCCGTCCGATACATTTAATTGGCAGCCAAAGCTATGTACATATGCTTTTGCACACGGGTAAGAAACTGCTACGATTTTCTGCACCCGTTCGGTACAAGCCTGTATGGACATGGTTTTCTGTAAATTTGTCGTTTCCTGCATAGTAACCTCTCTTTTTCTACATGACATTATTGTTATTATAGCATAGCGTTCTTTTTTTTTCAAGCGTTTTCGCCGGAAAAAATAAAAAATCAGTCTTTCTGCAACCGCTGCTGCAAAAAGACTGATTCGCATTATTCGTATGTTTCAGAATCTGTCCAGTTTCCGGAATCTGCTCCAGAATCAAAATCGGTTTCTTCTTCGGTTTCCTCGGTGTCTGCTGCATCATTCGATTGCTGTAGCAGTTCCCGAATGGAATCCGGTATTGGCATCGTATCCATGATGGGATACACCGCATCCAGCAATTCCTGATAAACGGTAGAGGCAAGGTGAATGCCATCGCCGCCAGAGTAATCCGGATTCATGTCTTGTGTATCCGGGTCAGCAACAATCGAATAGGCATCGAAATAAACCACATTGGGCTGCTGTAAATCGGCAATCATCTGTTCCAGACCGTCATTGAATTTTCGGATTTCTGCATTGTCGGTATAGTCACTATCTGATGCAACGGGTGTGATTCCAGCAACAATGATATTACTGTTCGGGCAAAGCTGCTGAATGGAGGAAATTGCCTCCTGATAATAGTTGATGTATTCTTCTTCCGTGCACATGTTGACATCATTCATACCCATAGACATATAAATGTATGCTGGCTGTCGTTCTTCGAGGGCATCCAATACATCGACTTCCTGCCCGTCATTGTCTGTAAAGGTGAATTCATGAATGTTCCGAATGCCGACCGAGCCTTGTGCCAGATTCTGTTCATCGGAAATATAGCCATAGGCATTGAATCCATAGGCAATCGAATCCCCGACAACCGTCATCTTTTCTCCATAAATCGTGTGCAGCCGTTCTTTTTCTGCTGCGGACAAGGATTCCGCTGACTGTGCAGTGGTAGTTGTCACAGTCGTGGTTTCTGCTGTTGTTTCTGCTGCTGTCATGGTAGTGTCAGTTGTTTCTGTAGTCTGTACTTCCGCAGCTGCTGGAACAACATTCTTTTTCATTCCAATCTGTCCAGTCAAATATAGTCCTGCAAACAGCATGACAATACAAACAATAACACCAAGTATTACACCGAAAATTTGCTTTTGTTCCATAAAAAATACCCCCTATAATTGTTCCAATTCATTGATATACATTTTAAAATGTCGGCGGCAATCCGGCTGCCTGTCTTGCATAGTACGTCAGAATGCCGACTGCATCCACAACATCTACGATTCCATCTTGATTGACATCTGCCAATCTGGAATCAATCGTCACCGCAATTCCTGCGGCTGATTTCGCATAGTACGTCAAAACTAAAACCGCATCGGCAACTTCAATCATGCCATTTCCGTCTACATCTCCCAATTTGAACGCTGGCTCTGTGGTAGTCGTTGTCAAAGCGGATGTTGTTGCGATTGGCATAGTCGTTGTGGTTGCAGTTGTTTTGGATGTGGTAGATGTTGTGAGCATCGTTGTTGTAGTGGTAGTTGCTGTTGTCGTGGTGCTTCCGGTAACGCCTGTTGTCTGCGGAACATATCGCAAGGTCACCTGATTTTCTACCGTTCGCACACCACTGGAAATACTCTCTTTCGGTACGGTTGCAACCACGCCACCCATCGTTCCTTTCAGCATGGTAACCGCATACCGATAGCAAGTCGTGTTGACTGTATCAGAAAAATGCGGGTCAAAAATCGCAATGTCTGTTTCGGTATAGACCGCTTCCGGTGTGCTTTCATCAGCAATCGTCAGCTGATAGGTTGATACATACGAAGCTGTACTGAGATTATATTCACAGCAATCCAGATAAAAAACATATTCAGTGGTAGCTGCACCGGATTGTGTCGGGTCTAATACCACATCATAGTAAGCATCCGAACCCTCCTGCGTCATCTTCTGAATGGTCACATGCACCTTTCGGCTGTCCTGCAAGACCACTCGAATGCTGCCATCTTTTGCCGTCAGCGAAGAAGCATACGGCATTTCAATCACAGCCGGTGTTTCTGCTGCAATCACTGGTGTTGGCATCTGCCCCAAGAATCCGAATGCCAGCAGACAACCGACCGCCCGTTGGAAACCTTTCATAACCTTCCTCCATTCTCCTGTTCTTTGTATCTGTTCGTTTCCTCAATTATAACACATCTTCTGACGGTTGTACAGAGAAAAATTACAAAAAACAACATTTTCCTCGTATTTTTTTCAAATTTTGACTGCCATTCCCCGACGAATTCGGGCACTTCTTGAAACTTCAGTCATAAAATTTGACAAATACGATAAAAAGCATTGACAAACCGGAGAAATTTTTTTATACTATAAGGGAGCACTTTTATTTTTTCACAAAATACAGGCTCATGGGAGGAAATTATTTTCACAATTCTGCAAATCGCAGGATGTATCATCGAAGGAGGAATTTATGAAACATCAAAAAATGAACCGCATCTTAGCAGCAGCACTTTCCGCTGCTTGTCTTGTTCCGTTTGCGGCAATGGTACCAGTGGACGCAGATGCTGCGGACATTATGAGTGCCCTTGAAATCACACAGGAAATGGGACTGGGCTTCAACATCGGTAACTCTTTGGACAGCACTGGCTATGGCAACTATGACGACATCACCAGTTTTGAAAAGTCCTATGGCAACCCAGCAGTGACCAAGGAAATGGTGGATACCATCAAGGCAAAGGGCTTTGATTCTGTCCGGATTCCGACCAGCTGGTTCCGCCACGTGACCAAGACCACCGATGAAAACGGCAATCTGGTCTACACGATTGATAGCCGCTGGCTGGAACGGGTCAAGGAAGTCGTTGACTATGCGTATCAGCAGGGCATGTATGTCATCCTGAACCTGCACCACGAAGAATGGATTAACCGTTCCGACTTTGCAACTGCTTACGAAGAAATGTCTCCGCAGCTGAAACAGATGTGGACACAGATTGCAACCTATTTTGCAGACTATGACCAGCACCTGATTTTTGAAGGCATGAACGAACCAAGAGCCGCAAATTCCGGTGCTCTGGAATGGAACGGAAACGAAGCTTGCTATGAAGTTGTCAACAAGCTGGACAATGATTTCATTGAAACTGTCCGCAGCGTGGATTCTCCTTACAAGGACACTCGTCTGCTGATGATTCCAGGCTATGCAGCTTCTGCATATTCTTCTATTTATGGTTATTTGGAAATACCGGAAAATGATAACTATATCGCTGCTTCCGTTCATGCATACTGCCCGTATAACTTTGCAATGGGTGACGGCGACCACATGACATTCTCCGACACCAACAAGACAGAACTGGACAAGATTTTCAAGGACATCCAGACCACATTCACCAATGAAGATATTCCAGTTGTCATCGGGGAATTCAGTGCATCCAACTACAACAACACGGAAGCAAGAGTAGACTGGGCAACCTACTATTTGAACTGGGCAAAGAAACTCGGCATTCCGTGCTTCCTCTGGGACAACAATGCCATCAACAACGGCAGCAATGCTTCTGAAAGCCATGGATACTTAGACCGCAGCAGCTTGCAGTGGTTCAGTGCATCCGAACCAGTCATTGATGCAATGCTTTCCGTTTTGGATGATTCTAGCGTAAAATGGGGTAGCGAACGTCACCTGCCGGAATACAAGCACAGTGACCTTTCTGATGCAATCAAGGTAATCTATGAAAACGCTGACGGCGGTACTTTTGCCGCAGATTCCAATTATTTTGATGCACAGATGGTGAGCGGTTCAGAACTGAGCGAAGATGTGGAAATTGCCGTTCAGTATACGGACATCATGAATCCGGACTTGAACTTCATGGATAAAGAGTGGGGTAATTGGACAACGGTCGCTGCTTATGATGTAGATAAGGAAAAGGGGATTGCATATTTCAGCTATGCAGATATCAAGAAGGCATGGGGAGATCTTTCAACACTGAGCAGTGTTTGCGTTGGTACGGGCAACTCCAGCTCTCGGATTTATAAGATTGCACTGCTGCCAGCTGCAAAGTTGGTAGACCCAACCGACCCGACTGACCCGACCGATCCAAGCGAAACCACCATCAAGGGCGACATCAACGGGGACGGTGCTCTGAATGTTGTGGATTTGATTGGCATGAAGCGGTTATTCTTCAATTCCGATTCTGCAACATCCTTGGATGTTTGTGACTGGAATGAAGATCAGACATTCGACCTGCTGGACGTTGTTGGCTTCTCGAAGTTCCTGATTCGCAAAGACTAAGTTTTTTTCTTTTTTGAGGATGTTTTTCAAAACCAAAAGCCGCCATTCACAGGGAAAATTCGCTGTGAATGGCGGCTTTTTTATGATGATTTTCTGTCAATGATAAAGTTCATTGCTTATTCGCCGAAATACCGCTTCAGCAGACCTGCAAATGCACAGCCGTGTCTTGCTTCGTCCTTTGCCATTTCGTGAACAGTATCGTGAATGGCATCCAGATTCAGAGCCTTCGCCTTTGCTGCCAGAGCCTTCTTGCCTGCACAAGCACCGCTTTCCGCAGCAACCCGCATTTCCAGATTCTTCTTGGTGGAATCGGTTACGACTTCGCCCAGCAGTTCTGCGAACTTTGCAGCGTGTTCCGCTTCTTCATACGCTGCCTTTTCCCAGTACAGACCGATTTCCGGATAGCCTTCCCGATGTGCCACTCTTGCCATTGCCAGATACATTCCGACTTCAGAGCATTCGCCTTCAAAGTTCTGACGCAGACCTTCTACGATTTCCGGATCAACATCCTTTGCAACACCAACAAAGTGCTGGTCTGCCCATTCAGTCTTTTCTTCTTTCTGCTCTACAAACTTGCTTGCCGGAGCTTTACATACTGGACATGCTGCCGGCGGATTTTCGCCTTCATAAATGTAACCGCAAACCTGACATACAAACTTTTTCATATTCGTTCCTCCTTGAATCGTATTGACATGAATTTTTTTCTTTGTGCAGTCCGTTCTTGGACTGTGATTCTAGTATAGCACACCTTTTTCTGTTTGTCAATACTAATTCTCAATAAGAAACAAATTGTTTACAATTAGAATGCGATGTCCGTTGTGGTCGTGCTGGTTGTGGTGCTATCCGGATCTTCTTCCGGCATCGTCAACAAGCCCATTTCCAACTTTTTCATCAGAATTTTATAGACGCTTTCGTTAATGCGTTCTTCGGAAATTGTGCCAGCCTCGACCGCATCACAAATACCGCTGACCGCATTGGAAAGATCCATCGGCATCAAAATCACATCCACTCCAGCGGAAACCGACTGGACTGCTGCGGTTGCTGGACTGTAATTTTCGGTAATCGCTGCCATGTTCTGTGCATCGGTGATGACAATGCCATTAAAGCCCAACGTGCCCTTTAACCAATCGGTAACAACCGTATAAGACATATCACTCGGCAGCTGGTCGGCGGCGGCGGTGGTAATCTGATGTCCCACCATCACGAAATCTGCTCCGGCATCAATGCCCGCCTGAAACGCCTTGAATTCCTCTTCTTTTAATTCAGAATAAGAACGGTCAATCAGGACAAAATCATCATAGTGGGTGTTGCCATCTCCAGCACCCAGTCCTGGGAAATGCTTTAAGGTTGCAGAAACACCCATATTCTGCAAGCCCAAAACTACACCGGAAACCATATCGCCAACAATATCCGGATCACTGCTGAAAATTCGACTGCCCAATTCGTTATTCGGATTTAAATTGACATCTGCAACCGGAGCAAAATCTACATTGAATCCAAACTGGCTCAAATCAGAGCCAATGGTATTCCCGATGGCATACGCTTCTTCCGGATCGTGTCGTTCCCCGTAATATTCCATATCATACAGCTTGGTTGTGCCGAGATTGTCCGCCACTCTGGCAACTGTTCCGCCCTCTTCATCCACAGACAAGAACAAGCCAACGCCTGTGGTTTCCTGTGCATAGTCCTGCATGGTGGAGAGCATTGAAACTGTCTGCGGAGCATCCTCCAGATTATCTGAAAAATAAATCAGTCCGCCAACCGGATAGGCTGTAAAGGATTCTTTCGATAGTGCACCCGCTTCTGTGACTGCCCCATTATAACCCGTCAACGATTCCGGCGTGACAATAAACATCTGACAAACTTTTTGCTCCAGCGTCATCTGTCCCATCAGGAAATCCACCAATGAAGTATCTACAAATTCTTCGCCCGTTGTGGTTGGGGTTGTCGCTGCGGTCGTCAGAACATCTGCAATCTGCGGAACGGTTGTCGTTTCTGTTGGCTGTTCTGCCTCAGAAACCGGAGCAGTTGTCACAAGATTGGTTTCTTCTGCGGTCGGAATTTCCTGCGTGGTGGACACCGGTTTTACAGAGTCACACCCACTCCCAGTAGACAGGATGCCGATGGCAATCATCAGCCATAAAAATTGTTTCTTTTTCATTGTTGTACCTCTCATTTCCTTCTTTTAAACTTCCCTTTTTTGCAAATTTGCATCTATGTTCAGTATACTGGATTTTTACAGTTTTGTCAATGTTTTTTGGATGGTTCGCGGATAATTTCGCCGATTTGGCAGATACTATTTCCGGAATCAGATAGGAGGAATTTTTTTATGAAACAAGCAGAAATTTCCGTCTTAAACGGACTGTATAAAAATGCTGCGGTCGGAAAAGATGCCATCTTTTGTGTTCTGGAACACACCCAAGATGCTGACCTCCGAAAAGAACTTTGCACCCAGCTGGACTACTACGAAACCCAGCAGCAAAAAATCCGGCAGCAGATGAAAACATTCTATCAATACCCCAAAGAACTGGGCACGCTCGCAAAGGTTTGCAGCAGTGCCAGCATTCGCCTGCATTGTCTGGGCGGTGCAGACAGCCATCAAGTTGCAAAACTGATGGTGGAAGGAACAAACATGGGCTTGATTCAGCTTTCCCAGCTGATGAACCGTCACGCCAACCTGACGGACTCTGTCCGGAAACAAGGGGCAGAAATGATGCAGCAGGAAGAAGCGTACTTGAATCGTCTCAAGCCCTATCTCTAAGGAGGAATCGGTATGGAATATGGAAAACAACCGCAGACACCCGCAGATGCTCCAGTAAAAATCTATCAGCCACAAGTAAAAACCGTGGCAGTTCGGCAACAAACCGGCTTTTTAGACCATGCCCCAGTTCGTATTTATGAAAAGCCGCCGAAACAGCAAGCATCCCCGTTTCCGCCAGCATTTCAATAAAACAAGCAGCATACAGCTGGAGATTGTTCCAACTGTATGCTGCTTTTCTTACGATTCTTTTTTTTGCTGGGCATTCTGGCACTGCTCACAATATCCATAAAGTACCGTTTTGGTATGGTCAATCTGGAAATGATGGTGGGCTGCAATGTGTGCCTGCATCTCATCCAGAAACGTGCACTGTACATGGAACAGCGTTCCGCAGGAAAGACACTTCAAATGAAAATGCTCCTGACACGTCGCATGTTCTCCCAGATACTGATAACACGCACTGGATTTTCCATCCAGAATATATTTCCGGAGAACGCCCTCTTCCGTCAGCTGTTCCAGATAGCGGTAAATCGTCGCCGTTCCAACGGGTGTGCCGTTTTCTTCCAGCTGCTTTCCCAAGTCGGAAACGGTGAGGTGTTCGCCTGCACAGGTTTTTAGCAAATCAAGAATACGTTCTTTTTGCTTTGTGTGATAACCCATTGTGCCAATCGCACTACTTTCAGTCTACGATGGTGACAGACTTCATCACCTGCGGGGTCAGCGGCTTGTCTGCGTAATCCGTCTGCACGCTTGCAATTTCATCCACAACATCCATGCCGGAAACGACCTTGCCGAATGCAGCATACTGTCCATCCAGATGCGGTGCATCTTCGTGCATAATGAAGAACTGCGAACCAGCAGAATTCGGGTTCATTGCCCGTGCCATCGAAATCACACCACGGGTGTGCTTGAGGTCATTCTTGACACCGTTTGCAGCGAATTCGCCCTTGATATTCCAGCCCGGGCCACCCATGCCTGTTCCATCCGGACAGCCGCCCTGAATCATAAAGCCCGGAATCACACGGTGAAAAATCAGACCATTATAAAAGCCCTGCTTTACCAGCTTTTCAAAATTTTCACAGGTAATCGGAGCAATCTCTGGATACAACTCCAGTTCGATTTTCTTTCCATTTTCCATTTCAATTACAACCATGATTGTTTCCTCCAGTCATTGTTAATGCTATTAGTGTAACACGTTTTCCGGAAAAAATCAAGTGCAAACCTCTGTATCCATGAAAATTTCTCATTTTTTCTGTTTGCCAGCAGCTTGTACAAACGCCTGAAAAATCTGACAATGTTTCTTGTTCCGGCAATGCTGTTATCAGTCATTATTCATGCTATTCGTGTAACATGTTTCCCGGAAAAATCAAGTGCAAACCTCTGTATCCATGAAAATTTCTCATTTTTCCTGCTTGCCGGCAGCCTGTACAAATGCCTGAAAAATCTGCTGACTGGCAACATTTTTCTGGTAATCATATTCTGGATGCCACTGCACGCCCCACACAAACGCTTTCTCCGGCAGCCATACACTTTCGATCAATCCATCTGGTGCAACTGCCATAGGCTGCAAGGCTTCCGCTAATTTCAAAATGCCCTGATGATGATAGCTGTTCACTGCCAATGTTTCTTGTTCTAACAATGCTGCCAACGGCGTTTCTGGCAACACTGAAACGGTGTGCACTGGCTGGTCATAGGGCGGTATTTGGTGATGGGAAATCGAACTGGAAACCTGCTCCGGTAAATCCTGATACAGCGTTCCGCCAAAGCAGACATTCAGAAGCTGAATTCCTCGGCAGATGCCCAGAACGGGCAAATCCTGTTGAAATGCCAGTTCCAGCAGCTGCAATTCCATCGTGTCCCGTTCCGGACTGCATTCGCCACAGCATGGCAGTGATTCTGCCCCGTATAATTCCGGCTGGATGTCCTGCCCACCCGTCAATAGAATACCATCGCACAAATGACAGAGCTGTGCAATCCGGCTGGCATCGGTCGTCAAAGGCAGCATCAACGGCAATCCGCCTGCCTGTAAAATCCCGTTGAAATAGCCGGGCAACATCCAATAACTTTCTTTTGCTGCATCTACTAATGGCATTACGCCAATGATTGGTTGTCGGTTCATCTGTCCCATCTCGCTTTCTACTCACAAAATCCTGACGAACGGGAAATGCCAATTCGTCAGGATTGTTTGTTCTATTTGGATTTTTATAAAGCCGTATCACCCGTTTCGTCTGTCCGAATCCGGATACATTCATCCACGGTGGAAATGAAAATTTTTCCATCTCCGACAGTTCCGGTATAGACACACTGCTTAATCAGCTTCAAAATCCCATCCACTTCTGCATCTGGTACAACCGTCATCATATACACTTTTGGCAGGGTGTTCATCATAACTTCGCTGCCTCGGTGATAGGCAATCCAGCCGTGCTGGTTGCCGCAGCCGCTGACTTGATAGAAGGTTGCCCCCTTAATGCCTGCCTCCAGCAGCGTTTCTTTCAGTGGTTCTAATTTTTCCGGTCGGAAAATGACTTCAATTTTTTTCATATGGTCACACCCTTTCTCAGTCTAAGCCATTGAATGCCGGATATGCACGCTCGCCGTGCTCGATTTGGTCTAAGCCCTGTGCTTCTTCCATGTCCGATACCCGAACACCGCCGCACTTCTTGAGAATCAGCATAATCACAGCGGTAAAAGTAGCTGCAATGGCAATGCTGATGGCACTGGCTGCCAGCTGTGCAACAAACAGCCGCCATTCTCCAAAGACCAGCCCATTGTGCGGAACGGCTGCATTTACGGAACTGTTGGCAAATAATCCGGTAGCAATGCCGCCCCAGATACCGCCAACGCCGTGACATCCAAAGGCATCCAAGGCATCATCGTAGCCGAACTTCTGTTTTGCCTTACTGATAGCAAAGAAACAAATCGGAGCTGCAATCGCACCAATCAGGAACGCTGACCAAATCGGGACATAACCTGCTCCCGGCGTAATGCCGACCAAGCCAACAATACCACCGGTTACCGCACCCATAACCGTACATTTCTTTTGTAGGATGGTTTCCATCAGCATCCAAACCACCATACTTGCTGCGGAAGAAATTGTGGTATTTGCTAAAGCCAAGATGGCAATTTCATTTGCACCGCCAGCACAGCCACAGTTGAAGCCCAGCCAGCCGACCCACAACACAGCTGCACCAATCAGGAACAACGGAATATTGTGCGGATGATAGGACATTGCCCCAAAGCCCTTTCTTCTGCCCAAAATCATGCAAGCAACCAAACCGGAAACACCCGTGCTGATGTGAATGACATTTCCGCCTGCAAAGTCAATTGAACCAATCGGATCATCTAAGAATCCACCGCCCCATGTCATATGTGCCAACGGATAATAGACCACCAGCGTCCAAATAATGCAAAGCAGCATCATTTTGGAAAACTTCATTCGCTCTGCCAGCGAACCGAGAATAATTGCCGGAGAAATCACAGCAAACATCATATTAAACAACGCCAGCATCATCGGCGGAACTTCGTCACTGTCCGATGTCCACGGCACGTTCTGCAAAAATGCATAGTGCAGATTGCCAATGATACCGCCATGGTCTTCGCCAAAGCAAAGCGAATACCCAATAGAAACCCACAGCAGCATACCGATTCCCATCATGGCGAAACAAAACATCATTGTATTTAAGGCGTTCTTTCGCCGTACCATGCCACCGTAAAACATCCCTAACCCCGGTGTCATTCCCAACACCATAATGGTACAGTGAAACATAAATGCAACATTTCCAGCCATATCAAACTCCCTCCCATTCTATCCTCAAAAGAACCGCCGCTTTTCAGCAGACCTTCTCCATTGAAAAGCGGCGGATGATTTTATTTCATTCTTGTAACGTTCTATTAATACAAATACGGCTGATCCCACAGATTCAGCGTGACACCAATGCCCTTTTCCAGTGCATTTTCATAAACGGTCTTGCCCCATGCAACGTCTTCTACCGGCATACCGCCGATGGAATACAAAATAATCTGGTCATCCGATTCTCTGCCCGGAACTTTTCCGTTTGCAATTGCACCGATGTTCTGCACAATGCCCCAATCCAACTTTCCATCGTGTGCCAAGTCAGTGAACTTATCGCCCAACAGGAACATCTTATCAAAAGTTGGGTACGGATATTCTTCTGCCCATGCTTCATACAGCTTCTTATTATCAACGACCAGCTTCACAGTCGGGTCGCAAACCAATTCATCTGGGAAATCTACCGCACCCGGTGCACAAACCAGACATCCCGGCTTCAGCCATTTCCGCTTGATGAATGGGTAATTCTGATGACCGCCAGTCGGTGTAGAAACTGCAATCGTCATAATATCGGCATCCTTGCAGCATTCTTCCAGCGTGTCGCAAACAATAATGTTCTTGAACTGCGGGCAGTGCTCCTTGACATAGGCGATACAACGGTCAATGGAAGCTCTGCCACGTCCCTTAATCTTCAGGGTGTCCAAAGTTGGACGCAATGCTGCAAATGTTTCAATTGTAATGTTATTGATGAAGCCAGGGCCAACAACACCCAAAACCTTTGCATCTTTCTTTGCCAGCAGCTTTACACCAACACCCGGAATCGCTGCGGTACGATACGCACTGATGAGGTTTGCGGAGAGGAATGCCTTTGGTGCACCCGTTTCCTTGTCGTTCAGAATGACCATCAGAATGGAACGAGGCAAACCTTTTTCCCGGTTTTCTACATTAGAACCATACCACTTCACGCCAGCCATATCGAACTTTCCGCCCAAATATGCCGGCATTGCCATGAACCGTCTGTCAGGGCCATTCTTCGGCATGTTCGGAAATTCTGGGTTGTCTGGAAAACTGATCATGCAGCCGTGAGAATTTCCATTCTCGCCGCCCATCCGGTAATCACCATCATCCAACAGCTTTACAACCTCTTCCATACAGTCGGTACACGAAACGACGTTGTTTACACCTGCTGCCAGCATATCCTTTTCACTTAAATACAGAATGTCTACCTTCGGATAACTCATGTTGATACGCTCCTTTATTGGTTTATTTATGGAAGTTTCCCCTCCATATGGGCAAATAAAAAAACAAGGCAATGGGACTGAAATAGACGCCATTGTCTTGGTTTTCGCTTTCAAAAACAAGAAAAAGCGGACAACTGGTTTTCTTTGACCTCGTTGTCCGCTTTTCTTTGGTATGTGGTATCTTTTGTTTTGATGTGCTTATTATAGCAAGCCGATTTCGATTTGTCAACCGGTTTTCTGCAAAACGAAAAAATCCTTTTTCTTTTTGGAAAATTCTTTTTTATCGAAAAAAAATTTAGAAATCAATTTCCAAATCATAATAGCAAGCCTTCAGCAGCTTTTCCATTTCTTCCTGCGATGGCTGCCGTGGGTTCGAGCCGGTGCAAGCGTCACCGATGGCATTTGCTGCAACAGTCGGCAGCTTTTCCAAGAATTCTGCTTCATCAATGATAGAAGTTTCTGCCTTCACGCCGCCTGCACCATAGAACTTGATTGCCTGCGGAATTTCCAGCTGGTCGTTCATCGAGCGGAGTTCTGCAATAAGAGCATCGACCTTTTCTGTTGTGGTCGTGCCGCCCAGACCGATATGGTCTGCAATCTGTGCATAGCGTTCCGCAGCTTCTTCATTCTTTGCATTGTACTTGATCACCTTCGGCAGATACATGGCATTGGCACAGCCGTGAATGATATGATCACCGGTATAAGCAGCACCGGTCTTATGTGCCATAGAATGTACAATTCCCAACAGGGCGTTAGAGAATGCCATCCCTGCCAGACACTGTGCATCGTGCATTTCTGCTCTTGCAGTCATGCAGCCGTCAAAGGACTTCTTCAGTTCCTTGTGAATCATCTTGATAGCATGCAGCGCAACTGCATCGGTATAATTGCAGTGCAGCGTTGAAACATACGCTTCAATTGCGTGCGTCATCGCATCCATGCCCGTATGAGCAACCAGCTTCTTCGGCATGGTTTCTGCCAATGCACTATCAACAATAGCAATATCCGGCGTAATGTTGAAGTCTGCCAGCGGATACTTGATACCCTTGTCATAGTCGGTGATAACAGAGAATGCAGTTACTTCGGTTGCCGTACCGGATGTAGACGGAATTGCACAGAACTTTGCCTTTGTCCGCAATGTCGGGAAATTAAACGGTGTGCAAAGGTCTTCAAACTTGGTATCCGGATATTCATAGAATGCCCACATTGCCTTTGCAGCATCGATCGGAGAACCGCCGCCCATGGCAACAATCCAATCCGGCTCAAATTCCCGCATCTTTTCTGCACCCTTTAAAACCGTGGTAACAGACGGATCCGGTTCTACGCCTTCGATCAGAGCGACTTCCATGCCAGCTTCTTTCAGATAGGCAACCGCCTGATCTAAGAAGCCAAACCGCTTCATCGAGCCACCGCCAACAACGACCATGGCTTTTTTGCCCTGCAAGTTTTTCAGTTCTTCTAACGAACCCTTGCCGTGGTAAAGATCTCTTGGAATTGTAAATCTGCTCATTGGTATTTCCCTCCATAAAATATTTGATTGTTATTATGATTCGATTTGGCGATTTTGTCAGTGAAACCGCCAGTCGAACCTTGCACTTTTATGCAACTTCATCATAGCACATCCCCTGCAATTTGTCAAGCCCTATTTTTACACAATTCGGAAAAATGATTCCTTGCGTGGCTTTGGCTGCGGAGCTGCACCGTCGGGATAACCAACCGCAATCGAACCCACAATCTGATCGGTTTCGGAAAGCCCCAGTTCTTTCTGAAACGCAGCACCTTCTTCGGTTGAAAACAACACCTTTGCTGCATAAATCCAGCAGCTGCCCAAACCGATGGCGTGTGCTACCAGCATCATATTTTCCAGTACATTGCAGCCGTCTTCGAGCGGTGCGAGTTGGGTAGCATCAGCAAAAATCAGAATGACAGTTGGTGCATCATAAAACGGGTTGTGGTCAACCTGCTCTGCTGCTTTCGCCAGCTGCACCAACTGTTGCATCCGTTCTTTGCTCTGGACAACAATCGCCTTTGCAGACTGCTGATTCATTCCGCTGGGGGCATATTGCCCCGCAGTCAGAATGGTTTCCAATGCATCTTCGGAAATTTGTTTTGCCTGATAGCTGCGAATGCTTCTTCGTGTCAAAATGACATCCACAGCGTCATTGTGTAGAATCAAGCAATCCCTCCTCTGCGAAATTAACCCTTTGCCTTAAAGCGGTCATAATTCAGTTGACTGATGTCAATGGTGGTGGACTTGCCGTTTAGAATCAGTTCGCTCAGGGCGATGGAAACGGCTGGACTGATGCCGAAACCATGTCCGCTGAATCCAAAGGCAACCGTCAAGCCCGGCACTTCTTTCACGTTGTCGATAACTGGCAGCACGTCGATACACTGGTCATACCAGCCCGACCAAGTACGAACGACTTTCACCTTGTCCAGAATCGGGAAGTACTTGATAATGCCTCGTGAAATACAGGGAGCAGTCAGGCTGTTGGTGACGAAATTGTCATTGTTCGAGGTGAACGCCTGTAAGCCGCTGTTGCCGCCCAATACAAACGAACCGTGTTCGGACTGATGCCCATAAAATTCACCGCCAGCGACACCAATCATAATATCAAACATCTTCGGCTGGGCTTCTGTTACCAGAACTTCGTTGAACTGCCGTTCTACCGGAGCATCTACGCCGACGGTGTTCGCAATCTTTCGGGATTCGTAACCAGCACACAACAGAATTTGGTCTGCTTCATAAACGCCATCATCCGTCAGAACTCTGCGGACTCTGCCCTTTACCTTTTCCAATGCTTCTACCTTGACCCCTGTTATGAATGTAACGCCCAGTTCCAACGCTTTCCGGTAAAAGCCTAAGGTTGCTTTCAAGGGGTTTGCGTGTCCGTCAGTTGGACACCAGCTTGCAGCAACGACTTCTTTCGACATATACGGGCAGATTTCCCGTGCTTCGTCGCCACTAATCATCTTGACATCCAAGCCCAGTTTCAAGCTCTTTGCAGTGTGGTTTTCCAACACCTTAATATCTTTTTCCGTCAGACCAAGCCGCAGGTTGCCGCCCTGATGGTATTCGACATCCACGCCTAATTCTTCGCTCAGGTGCGGCCAGATGTTTGCAACGGCATACATTGCCAACGGCAATTCTTTCGGGTCTCTTGCAGACTGCCGAACACCGCCGGCATTCCGGCAAGAACCGCCGTTCCCGATTTCTTTCTTCTCCAGCACCAGAACGTCCACGCCCTGCTTTGCGAGCCGATAAGCGGTCGCACATCCCATAATACCGCCGCCAATGATGATGACATCTGCTTCTCGTTTTTCCAGCATGGCTTAGTCCTCCTTTACGTCTGTAATATTCTTACTGAATGTGAGAATCTCAACCGGACGAACCGGAGCACGTCCCTGAATCATTCCCAACTCAGACGGTCTTGTCTTTAACTCTGCGGCAATGATGCCTTGTACCAGCCGCTGACAGGTCTGCCCTTGGCAAAGTCCCATTCCAGCACGCAAATACCGCTTTACTTCGTTGGTGGTTCGCATGCCGTCATAAACGGCTTTCCGAATCTCACCCTTTGTGATTTCTTCGCAACGGCAGATAATCATATCGTCATCGTCTTTTGCAACGAACGGTTCTGGATTTGCAACACGAATCATCTTACGCATGATATTGACACCTTCCCCTCTCTCAGACAAGCGGCCGATAAAATCTTGCCGTTTTTACAAATGCAATCGGTACTTTCATCGTAACAACTGCGGTTTTATCCATAATCGGTGCACGCTTTACGCCGACAATTTCTGCTTCACAGACAGGTTTGCCCTGCCGATCCAGTGCTGTTCCCTTGTCGCCAATCTTTGGCATTGGTAAAAATTCATACGGGAACGCAATGGATGCATAGCCCTCTTCATACGTTTCATCCACTAAGAAGATTGCCTGACCAGAACAAGATGCAACACACAAACCACAGCCCGTACACTTCTTCTCTTCATCAATTGCCGGAAGACGGGTGATGTTTGCCCCAACCTTGATACATCCGAACTTACATGCATCCTGACATGGGTTGCACGGGATGTTCTGCGTACATTCAATCACTGGATGAATGCCCGGCTTCTGATAAGAAGCTGCCGGAAATGCTGCCAGTTCTTCTTCGGTCATATAGCCGTGTGCCAGCAAGGTCTTGGAAATCGGATAGCCTTCATCGGTTTCGGTAAAGTCGTTTCTGCCCTTATTCTTCGGTGCAAACATCCCCTGCCGCAGCTGACCCAATGCTTCTTGATAACCCATATACTTTTCTTCAAATTCTGCCTCGGTGAGATAGCCTGCCTTCATGCTGACATGAGAGGCAACGCTTCTGCCCTGAATCATTGCGGAACTTGCTTCTTCAATTCCGGCAACATCTCCGGCACAATAAATGCCGCTGACGGATGTTTCACCGTATTCACTCAGCAGGGCAACATGACCGCCCTTCTGCGGAATCAATTCCATGTTACAGGTCGCATTGCTTGCCAGCTGGGACATCGGCGTCAAGCCAACGGCAATACAAATGGTATCCACATCCAGTTCCTTTTCTGTTCCTGGAATCGGCTGGAAATGGTCGTCTACCTGTACAATGACCGCACCGGTTACACGGTCTGTTCCCTTTGCCTCTACAACGGTATGGGACAGATAAAACGGAACGCCCGTTCTGGTGAGCTTTGCTGCATGGACACCATAACCGCCAACTCTTGGAGCTGCATCAATAATGGCAACCACTTCGCAGCCAGCCTGCAACAGCTGGAAGCTGACAACCAAACCAACATTACCAGAACCAACCATCAAAATCTTTTGCCCCGGCTGTACGCCCTGAATGTTCATCATGGTCTGGGCTGCACCTGCTCCAATGACACCCGGAATGTTCCAGCCCTTGAACGGAATCATGTTTTCTGCTGCACCCGTTGCAATGATGATGGCATCGCCCTTATAGTGATGGACTTCGCCGTCTTTCTTCACGGTGACTTCTTTATTTTCATAGATGCCCATGACGGTTGCATCTAATTCTACACGAACGCCCAGCCCCTCGGCTTCTTCCAGCAGCTGCTGACCGATTCGGAATCCACGCACTTTTGCATGATGTTCCTTAGAACCGAAGAACTTATGAATCTGCTTGAACAGCTGACCGCCCGGCCGCTGGTTTTCATCAAATACGATGACATCCATGCCGTTCTTTTTTGCCTCAATGGCTGCACTCAAGCCGGCAGGGCCTGCACCAATGACAATCAATTCATGTCGTTTCATATCTTAGTCCTCCTTCTTCGGTTCGACACCATATTGTGTCTGAATCTGCATGCCTTCCTCTAATGGAGTCACACAAGTACGCACATTCGGGACGCCATTGACAATCATAACACAGTCCGTACATCTTCCGATTGCACAGAAGATTCCACGGGGCTTGTGCTGCTTTGCCGTATAACGATGCACCATCACACCGGCTGCTTTCAGTGCTGCCGCAATGGACTCGCCTTCGTAGCCGCTTAATTCCTTTCCATCAAAGGAAAAAGTGACCTTTCTTCCCTTGTTGTAGCTTTCAATAATGGGATGCTCGCTAATTCGCATGACAAGGACCTCCTCTATTGTCATTCTGGATTTCTTCCATATTGGGAAAATCCGCTATGGGAAACAAAAAACAAAAGGTGCACGAGAACGAATCTGGTTCTCATGCACCTTTGCATCTGTCGAATTTGTTTTTTGTTTATGGCTCTATTATAGCACAGCACTTATCGCTTTTATTGAAAAAATCGGACATCCTGAAACCGTTATTTTTCTTTTTTCACTGCCGAAAAACAGAAAAATTCTGCATTGGAAACTTTATTTTTGAAAGTCCATCGAAAAAGTCGCATACCAAAATAAGAAATCATTCCCGTGCAATTGACAAAATCAGACACCATTTTTATAATAGGAGATATTCCAAGACGTTTCTGCCGGAAAGGAGTCTTTTTGATGAAAAATGCTTATCCATCCTATCAGGAATTTCATATGCATCAACCGTTCTTTTCATTTGATGTCAAGCAATATGAAGAACAGGTACAGACCACGCCTTATACCGCACGGTTCTATCAGTTCTCCACGCATAAAATTATTGACCGTTCTCAGAATCAGGATTTGTTCATGGTCTGTATTCCGGATGGCTGCGTGGATGTGGTATTCATCCAGCACGACCAGCAATTCAAAATGGAACTCATTGGTTCTCCGCTCGCCCGAAAGCCGCTGATTGTCTATCCGGATGCTGCCTACTTCGGAATCCGGATGAAACCGGGGATGTTCTTCCCAGATGTTCCGCTTTCGATTCGAGAAGTCACCAACACCGAAACCTTTGTTCCGCAGCTCTCTCCGGCAGTCTGTTCCCTGATGGAGCGACTGTTTGCAACAGAACAGCTCTCCGAACGGGTTGCCATCGTGCAATCGGAACTGGCACAAACAGAACCGGAATCCTGCACCGTTCCGGAAACTGTACAGGATATGCTATATTTAATGGCATCCTCCAACGGAGAATTGGAAATCAGCGAAATGGCAGAAACGCTTTGCTATTCCGAACGCCATCTCAACCGGATGTTCTCGGAGACTTTGGGCTATGCTCCGAAAATGTTTGCCCGTATCACACGCTTTCAAGCGGCTCTGCATACGATGATGCAGCAATCCCATAAAGCAAAAAGCATCTCTGACTATATTACCATGTTTCACTACGCTGACCAAGCCCATTTCCAACGGGAATGCAAGGAATTTACCGGACTGACCCCGAAACATTTTGTAGACTACTACTTGCATATTGTCTGTCCACAGCAGGAAGGAAAGAAACCGATATGAACTCGACTGCATTACAAATCTATTCCTTTTTCATGCGTACCAATCTGCAATTTGTGCGGTACTGTCATCCGGCTTACACCAACCGCAATCAATGGAAAAGCCTGTTGAAAAAGTCAAAATTAGAAGCAACCATGCCAGTTTGCAGCGTGATTCCGCACGAATCCGGCTATGCACTCTATCTGCACCCAGAAGAAACCCCTGCACCATCCGGTTCAGAATCCTTGACCGCTGCGTGCTGTACGCTGCTGCACTGCCTTCCGCATACGCTCTCACCGTTGGGGCTGCTGTTTGATGTCCAAAATCAATGTCCGCTCTATGTGCACCCCGATTTTCAATCGGTTTCTCACTGGTGGTTCTCGCCCTGTTCGGATGTTTCCAGCGTTTTTCTGTCGCAAGCTGCCTTTTTGGAACAGTTTCTGCCACAGATTCACCATCCCATTTATTGGGAATCCGGATTCGATTCATGATGAACTCATAAAATTTCTGATTTTTCAAAAATAAATTGCCATATTTTCGATTTTGCCTCTTGTGTTTCTACAAAATATGTGTTATAATTAAGATAGTTTCATTTTCAGCTTGGTCAGGGGGCAAAATCATTATGGCAACGAATTTTTATCAAAAAAACAAATCGAAACAAAAAGTCCTACATTATCCAACCGAAATCCGCTCCCGATTCTATCAATTGGTCAGCAGCGGAAATTTACAGGAAGTAGAAGCATTTCTAGAAAAAAAAGATTTCCGAAAACTCTGTGACAACAATGTTCTTTCAGAAACATCTGTTCAAAATATGCGGTATCATTTCATCGTCACCGTTACCATGCTCACACATTTCTGCATACAAGCTGGTATGCCGGAAGTACAAGCATTGGAAATTCAAGACAACTACATCCAATCTGCCGACCAAACCCACCGACTGGTGGACATGGAAGCCCTGCACGATGAAGCCTGCATGGAATACGCACTGAAAATGAAACGGCTACAAAAACAGGATATTTCCTCGAAACATATTGCAATCTGTATCAACTACATTCACCAGAACATCCGGAAAAAACTATCTGTTCCAGATATTGCAGAATATTTGCAGCTGCATCCCAGCTATCTTTCCAAACTCTTTCAAGAGCAAATGGGCTGCTCCATTCACAGTTATATTCTCATGCAAAAAATGGAGGAAGCAAAAAACCTGCTGCGTTATACGGATTATCCATGCCGGAGCATTGCCGCTTCGCTTGCCTTTTCCTCCCAGAGCCATTTTATTCAGCTGTTCCAAAAATACACGCACTTAACACCGAAACAATACCGGAATCAGCAGTCCCGTAATAATATGATTGCCAAACCTGAAGAGATAGAGTCATAAAAATACCGCCGATACAAATTATTTGTACGGCGGTATTTTTTCTTGCACATCGCAGGATTCTTCATCTCCTGTCTTTTTGCTGTACTGGAATCGTTTTTAAGCACTTCCTAGCCGATTGGAATGAAAGCTGCATACAACCGTTTCGGTTGCCATTCGTGTCGTCTATGCGGTTGGCTTTCGGGCAGTTCCAGCGGTGTTCTTGCCCAGAGAAATCCGCAAGTGAAACTCGTTCTGATTCTGCTGCAAACTGGTCGCTGTCGGTTTTCCCATTCATGCCCTGCAAGTCAGATGCTGCCTGTCGACCACCAGGCAACATGGCATGTATGATTTGTGTATTCTATTTCTCCGACATGGCTGCTGCAAGAAAGCAACGGTTTCCCTGCAATCCGGTACTTTATCGGAACTGCATCTGCCTGCATCTTGGCTTATAGAAGTCCCGTTCTTGTTTTTTGTTGTGAAATTCCATAAGCTCTGTTCCTATATGAAGCACCTCATGAATGTTGGTTATTTTCATGATATGCATTTCTCCCATCTGTAACTTTTTATTGTCTTATGAATGCAATCTTTTACCACAAATAGGTTACAAAAGAAAAGACGCCTTTCTCATTTCTGAGAAAGGCGTCTTTGCCCACATTCATTTCCTTTATTATATCAGAATCCGCACGCATTGTCAAGCGTTTTTCAAAAAAATTTTTATTCCTGCGATTCCAGCGTTGTTTCCAGTTCCGTTGACTCCGTTTGCAGCACAGGTTCGGTGGTCTGCAATTCCGATTCTGTGGACGTTTCTGATTCAGACACTGCCCCGTTGGAAACAAAGTCGTGAAAGGTCAAAACCGCATTTTGATTCTTCATCGAGAAAATCGCCGGAACGCCCTCTGCTGTCATGGTCAGTTCATAGCTGCCAGCCTCCAAATCACCGCTCAACACCATACCGCCATCTTTCGATGTGCCCTGCAAGGTGGACTCCTCTGCAAGCTGGTCGGCTGCTAAAATAAACTGATACAAAATCGACTTTGCTGGCAAAGCTGTCTGCGGAACAGAAAATGCCAGCCCTTTATAAGAGGCAGTCACTTCCCCTTTCTGGAAATCCAGCCGTACCCCTGCCAGCTGGGACGGCTCGGAAAAGGAAACATTCCATTCCCCTGCCCCTACTCGCTGCATCGTTCCCTCTGCGGTCATCTCCTCAAGTTCCATGGTAACGCCTGTTGTAAAAGCAGTGTTCAGCTGGTTGCTGGACGTGGTACTGCCACCTCCAACCCCAACACCGCTGCAACCGGTCATCAAGAAACAGGCTGTCATGGTAAATGCAAATCCAATCATTGGTATTTTCATCTCTGTGCCTCCGTTTTTCTTGTTCAAAGATATCGTTTTTGGTCTTCCGGCTGCACAAAGCTGTCAGCTTTTTTATTGTTCTTTCGCTGTCCGTTCCTGTTCCAACTTCAAAAAGACTTCCGGTAGGCAATGCAGTAAATCCTGCGGCAACATCGCCTGTTCAGAATATCGTGCTGCCGCAAAATCACCTGCCAGACCGTGCAGATATGCTCCGGCACACGCTGCATCATACGGGGAAAGCCCCTGTGCAGCGAAAGCTGCAATCATACCTGCTAAAACATCCCCTGAACCGCCTCGGCTCATGCCCGGATTGCCAGTCGGATTCTGGATTGCCGTTGTTCCCTGCTGAATGATTGTGCCTGCACCTTTTAAAACCAACGTGCCGGAAAACTGCTTGCAAAACTCTGCTGCACATTGTGGACGATTTGCCTGTACTGCGGCAGTGGTCGTTCCGGATAGCCGTGCCATTTCTCCGGGATGCGGTGTCAGAATCCAATTCGGTTTTTGCTTCTGCATGATATCTATGCAGGAAGCAAGGGCATTTAGACCATCTGCATCCATAATCAGTGGGCATTCGACTAGATTCACCACATTTCGCAGCAATTCCTGCGTGGCAGCGGTATTGCCCAAACCGCAGCCAATCAGCACCGCAGAGGCTTGTTTCAATGCCAGCTGCAAAACAACTGCATTCTTCTCCCAGCAGATTTCTCCTGTTTCGGTTGTCTGCATTGGCAGATAAACAGCTTCATAAATCTGCGATGCCAGAATCGGCAGATTTCGCTCGGTGGTTGCAACCTTTACCAAGCCTGCTCCGCTGCGTAATGCTGCCAATGTAGACAGGGCACACGCTCCCGGCATCCGGTTGCTGCCTGTAATGCAAAGCAGCGTGCCAAATGTTCCCTTGTGGCTGTTTCGGTTTCGCTTCGGAAAATATCCGCAAATGGTCTTCCATGATAATTCTTGCATTGTTTTTTCTCCTGTTCGTTCTGGATAAAAAAGCGGAACTGTACGCAACAATTCCGCTTTCTGTTGATATTACCGTTCACCTAAGCAACGGGCAAAAATGACACATCGCATTCCGTCATCTGAACCGGAATTGCAGGTCTGTAATACAATGACGTTGCTGTCTAAGTATTCTTTCACATCGTCTTTTCCATACCAGACGAGCGATGTTTTCTTGATTTGCTGTAAGTATTCCAGATACTCTTCTTTGTTCATGGTCAAGCCCTTATTCGGTCGCCAGTAAGCAAATTCTGCTCCGGATTCCCCATACAGCACGTTGGCAGAGAGCACTTCGTACAAATACCGCTTCTCGGTAGAGGCAACTTCAAAATACGGGTGGCTCTTGCCCCAAGCCGGGTCTTTGAAATACTTGATGTTGCTGAACATCGTTCCGGCTGCCATATTGTGCCCATACAGCAGGGTCATGGTCGTTTTGTCAATATTGCCCCGATAGTCCTCATAGATGCAGCCTGCAAAGCTTTCCTGCTCCATCCAGTCCAGATGCAGGAAATAATTGTTATCCTCTGCCTGCATAATTGGGTAGTCAATGACCGTATCTGGGATATAAATCCAGCCGACCAGCTTTGGACTGCTTGCCTTATGCTGTTTCACGGATGTCATGTCGATATGCATTGTATAGTCCACGGATACGGTGGTGGTTGTCGTGGTGGTTGTCATCGTGGTGGTCGTCGTAGTCGTTGTTTCAGTAGTGGTTGTCGTGGTGGTGGTTTCCGTAATAACCGGAAATTGTGCAGGCGTTTCTACTTTTACTGTCGTCTGACAGGTATAGAAAAAAAGAACGATTGCAACCGTCATCAATGTCAACAAGACAACGAAAAATGGCAGCCATTTTCTTCTCTCATCATTTCGCTTCATCCTGATTTTTTTCAATCCTTTCCATTTCAGATGCTTTTATTATACACAGAAACTTCCAAATTGTCAAGAAAAAAATGGGAGGCAATTTTGAAATTGCCCCCGATTTTTTCATGGTTTCTTTACGAATCAAAATCCGTTCAAATGTGCATTTTTAATAATCCGTTCGTAGTCCAGATAGACATAATCCCGGTCAACATTTCCCGTAATGCCCCAAACGCTGCCCGTGCAGGAATACTGCCACAAGCCGTAATTCCGGTTAAATGCTGGCTTGCTGGTGTTGTAATGGGCAACCCAGATATCATACTTGTCGAAAATACGGTCATCCACCTTATAATTCAAGAAACTTGCATAAGTATACAGCGTGGTATAATATCCATAGGATTCCATTCTGCCGCAGAATGCCTCGATAATCTGTGCAACGGTTTCCTTCGGCAACTTCATCTGACTTTCTGTTTCCATATCGAATGATACCGGATATTCCAGCTTATAATTCTTGATGACTTCATAGCAGGCATCTGCTTCTTTGATGGCATCTTCCGGTGTCAACGCATAGCTGAACCAATATACCCCGCACGGCAAACCTGCTGCCTTTGCATTTTTCATATTCTGGTCGAAATACTTGTCCTTCTGGCTGACATATTTCCCGTATCCAGCACGCATGATTGCAAATTCAATACCATCTGCCTTTGCTTTATTCCAGTCAATGTTTCCCTGATAAACGGAAACATCTACACCCTCAAAAATTGCACCTGCTCCGATTCCCGGCTTGGTTGCATATGTAATCACGGTTGTAGTTGCAGTCGGCTTTGCGGTCGTTTTTGCAGTGGTCGTAGTTGCCTTTGTGGTGGCAGTGGTTGTGTTCGTTTTTTTTGTTGTCTTTCCGGTTACGGTCGTCTTTCCGGTTGCGGTGGTCGTTCCATTCTGTGCCGTCGTCTTTCCGGTTGCGGTGGTCGTTCCACTCTGTGCCGTCGTCTTTCCGGTTGCGGTGGTTGTTCCATTCTGTGCCGTCGTCTTTCCGGTTGCGGTGGTCGTTCCGCTTTGTGCAGTTGTTTTTCCAGTTGCGGTGGTTGTGCCTGCCTTGGCAGTTGTTTTCTGTATCGTTGTTACCTTTGCAGCCGTTGTTGTGGTACTGGTTGTGGTCAGTAAGGTTGTAGTCGCCGTGGTCGTTGTGGTTGGCAAAGTTGTTGTTGTCGTGATAGTTGTCGTCGTTGGTATGGTTGTTGTGGTGGTTGTCATTGTCGTGGTTGTGGTAGTTTCTTCTGTTGTGGTCGTTGTGGTTGTCGTTTCGGTTGCATCGGATTCATTTGGATTCGGCGGTGTCAGCGGCCAGCCCTCCGGCGGCACTGGGTCTAGTCCGACTGCTTTCCGTGCATACATCGTCAAAAAGCAAACCGCATCATTGACATCTAAGCTTCCATTTCCGTCCACATCATAATAATTGATTTCCGCATCCGTCAGTTCAATCGGCGTTCCGCTTGCTTTTCTCGCATAAAAGGTCAGTACAAATTTTCCATTCTCCATGTATCCAGCTTCCATTGCCGCTTGCAAGAGAGAGCCTTCCGTCACGTCTACATTCGTGTCTTCTACAGCATCTGCTTCGATTGCTTCAGTTGCTTCTGGTTCTAATTGTTCCGGTTGTTCTTCCAGAATGGGGGCTTCTTCCGCCTGAACCGGCATTCCAATGGAAAAATACCCCATCGCTGCTGCCAGTAAAACGCTACAGCTCCGTTTCCACCATTGTAATTTCATAATTCCTCCTTTAAAGACTTGGGACATTTTTTACCATCGCTCATTATAACACATTTCCCGACGCTTGTACAGGCATTTTTCGCATTTTAACATAAAAATAGTGCATTCTATACAACTCTATTTCAAAATAATTGTATAGAATGCACGAAATCTCTTGATTTTTTTGCTAATTCATCCAAAGATACCCGAGCAGCAACAGCTGCAAAACGGCGAGAAATGGAAATCCAATCTGAAACGAACGATGTTTCGTCTTATGGTGAAACTGATACATCCCCAGCGTGCCGCCGACTGCACCGCCGCAAATTGCCACCAAAAACAACGTCTTTTCTGAAATTCGCCACTGCCCCCGCTTGGCTTTTTTCTTGTCTGCTCCCATCATCCCGAACAGCAGCAGACTTGCCAGCCCCAGCCAAAGGAGCAATAACCACTTCCCCATCAGCCCTGCCGGAACTGCCGCTTCAGAGCTGCCGGAAGGAACAGAACGATGGTCTGTACCATCTCTTCATTCGGCGTAAAAATCAGCCGAGCCGTTCCGTATTCTTCTGTCGTGAAATCCGCATAATATGCATTTTCTCCCGTGTTGTCCGAACAGAGAAATAAAGTTGCATCCAAGGGGTCATCGGTCTGGTCGGTATAAACCCCGAACCCTGTAAACTTGGGAACTGGCACGGTCAGCAAGTGGGAACGCTTCCGCTTTCCTACAATTTTATCGACATCCAACTCGCCATTGGTCACAGTGTACTCATATTCCGTATAACATCCGGTCAGCAAGTAATATGCCCCATAGATTGCTCCAATCACCAGCACCAGCAGGAACAGCCAGCCTGTCAAAACGGAAATTGCCCCAATGAGAACAGACAACACAACGGCTGCTGCAACAATCAATCCCTGTTTCAAGCGGTCTTGGGAAGTCGGCCGCTTTTGTACCAGATACTCTGCAAAATGATCCATGAAATAATCTGCCTCTTTTCTGTAAGATTCTTCGCTTGTCGGCAAGCTGTAAGTTTATTCTATCATACAAATTGTAAAATTTCAAGAAAAGACTTGATTTTTTTTGAAAACTGTGTATAATAGAATGCAGAACGCTGTGACGAAGAAAGTACGGCTGTGATTCCTGCAACAGAGAGGCATTCCCCGGCTGAAAGAATGCTGCAACCGATCCAGTGCGGAAGTTCCCTTCTGAGCGGCTGTGCGGAAGTCTGCCGCTTTGCGGCAGTATGGTAGGTGCAGACGTATTGCCTGCGTAAAGGGCAAGAGAGTGCTGGCTCTTTGGAAATGGGTGGTTCATAAGCAAGTTGCAAGACTTGTCCTGTTTCAGGACGGGTCTTTTTTGTTTGCCGTTTTTCCGAAGCCATCTCCATTGACACCGTTTTGCAGGAACGACGTCTGGAATGAAAAAAACATGGGAGGTCACTTATGAAAGAACAATTGGAAGCCATTCGGCAGGAAGCAGAAGCTGCCCTGCAAACCTGTACGGATGCAAAGCAGCTGGATGCGATTCGGGTACAGTACCTTGGAAAAAAAGGAGCACTGACCGCCATCCTGAAACAAATGGGAAAACTCTCCGCAGAAGAACGTCCGGTTATGGGACAGCTGGCAAACGCCGTTCGCTCGGACATTGAATCTGCTATCACAAAGCAGCAGGCTGCCATTGCAGAAGCTGCTCTGGAACAGAAGCTCCAGTTGGAAACCATAGACATCACACTGCCGGGCAAGCAGAAGAAAATCGGCGGTCTGCATCCGCTGACCATCGTGGAAAACGAAATCAAGGAAATCTTCCTCGGCATGGGCTTTTCTGTTGCAGATGGTCCGGAAGTGGAATACGATTATTATAACTTTGAAGCTCTGAATCTGCCGCCAGACCATCCGGCAAGAGATACACAGGATACTTTCTATATTACCGATAACATCCTGCTCCGCACACAGACTTCTTCTGTTCAGGTACACGTCATGGAACAGCAGAAGCCGCCGATTCGGGTCATCTCTCCGGGACGGGTATTCCGTTCGGATGCCATTGATGCAACGCATTCCCCGCTGTTCCATCAGGTAGAAGGCTTGGTTGTTGACAAGGGCATCACCATGGCAGACCTGAAAGGCACACTGGAACTGCTGATGCAGCGGCTGTATGGCGATGACTGCAAAATCCGCCTGCGTCCGCACCACTTCCCGTTCACTGAACCGAGTGCAGAAGTAGACGTAATGTGCTATAACTGCTACGGTAAGGGCTGCCGGCTCTGCAAGGGCGAGGGTTACATCGAATTGCTGGGTGCTGGTATGGTACACCCGAAGGTTCTGGAAGGCTGCGGTATTGACAGCAATGTTTATTCCGGCTTTGCATTCGGTCTGGGTCTGGAACGAATTGTCATGCGGCGGTATAACATTCAGGATATGCGTCTGTTGTTCGAGAATGATTATCGGTTCTTGGAACAGTTCTAAGGCATTTGCGTAAAGGAGGAAAACAAGCATGAATTTATCCATGAAATGGCTCTCGGATTATGTCACACTGGACACCACTGTGAAAGATTTCTGTGCTGCCATGACAATGAGCGGTTCAAAGGTAGAAGTTGCCACCGAAGAGGGCAGCGAAATCAAAAATGTTGTAGTCGGAAAGCTGCTTTCTGTTGTTCCGCACGAAAACTCTGACCATCTGGTCGTTTGTCAGGTCGATGTGGGACAGGAACAGCCGATTCAAATCGTAACCGGTGCACCAAACGTCAAGGCTGGCGACATCGTTCCAGTTGCCCTCTGCGGTGCAGAACTGCCGAACGGCGTGAAAATCAAAAAGGGCAAGCTGCGTGGCGTAGAAAGCAACGGTATGCTCTGCTCCCTCGGTGAACTGGGCTTAACGGTTCATGATTTCCCGTATGCCATTGCAGACGGCATTTTCCTCATTCAGGAAGATTGTCAGATTGGACAGGATATTCACGAAGCCATCGGTCTGAATGATACGTCTGTAGAATTTGAAATCACTTCCAACCGTCCGGACTGCCTGTCTGTTACCGGTCTGGCAAGAGAAGCTGCTGCAACCTATCACGTTCCGCTGAACCTGAAAAAGCCGACTTTCCAAGGCATTGACGGCAACATTCAGGACGCATTGCAGGTGGAAATCCAGAACAAGGAAAAGTGCCCACGCTATGCAGCTGGTATCGTCAAGAATGTAAAGATTGCTCCATCTCCTCGCTGGATGCGGGAACGGCTGCGTGCAAGCGGTGTGCGTCCAATCAACAACCTTGTGGACATCACCAACTATGTCATGCTGGAATATGGTCAGCCGATGCACGCATTTGACCTGCGGTATGTCAAGGATGGAAAGATTGTCGTTCGGAACGCTGCCGAAGGCGAAACCATCACCACACTGGACGGCGTAACAAGAACCCTCTCTCCGGAAATGCTCGTCATTGCAGATGCTGAAAAGCCGATTGCCGTTGCTGGTGTTATGGGCGGCGAATACAGCGGTATTATGGAAGATACCAACACCGTTGTATTTGAATCTGCTTACTTTGAACCGGTACAGGTTCGCCGCACCGCAAAGAAACTCGGCATGCGGACAGATGCATCTGCTCGCTATGAAAAGGGCTTAGACCCAGAGGGCTGCCTGCGGACACTCGAACGGGCATTTGAACTGGTTGAACTGCTGGGAGCTGGTGAACCGGTTCGCACTCACATTGACCTCAATTATAACGAAAAGCAGAGAAACCGCATTCCGTTTGACCCAGAGTGGATCAACAAGTTCCTCGGCACAGATATTTCCAGAGAAGAAATGTGCGACACCATGAAGATGCTGGAAATCGAAGTGGACGGCGACACCTGCATTTCTCCGAGCTTCCGGATTGACTTGGAACGTCCGGCAGACCTTGCTGAAGAAGTTGCCCGGATTTACGGCTACAACAACATTCCGTCTACCGTTATCAAGGGCATTGCCAATGCCAGCCTGACCCCGAAGCAGAAATTCCGCCGGACACTGGAAAATGCAACGGTTGCAGTTGGCTGCTATGGCATTCTGACGTATTCCTTTATCTCCCCGAAGTATTTCGATAAAATCGCTCTGCCAGCAGACAGCAGCCTGCGGAAAACCGTTGTCATCTCCAACCCGTTGGGCGAAGATACCAGCGTTATGCGGACAACAACCCTCCCATCCATGCTGGAAACCCTGTCCCTGAACTACAAGAACCGGAACGCTGCGGTTGCTCTGTATGAAATCGGAAAAGAATATCTGCCGACTGCTCCGGACAAGCTGCCGGAAGAACCAGATCGCCTGACCATCGGTATGTATGGCGATGATGCAGACTTCTTCACGCTCAAGGGCATGGTCGAAACCATTCTCGAGACCGCTGGACTGCATGACTGCACCTACAAGGCTTGCGGTACAGATGCACCGTTTGATGAAATCTGTGCTTTGCATCCGGGCAGAAGTGCTGTGATTTATGCCGGAGAAACCCCGATTGGTTATCTGGGCGAAGTACACCCAACCGTTCAGAAAAATTATGAAATCGGTACTCGCACCTATGTTGCAAAGCTGCTGATTGACGAAATGCAGCCGCTGGCACAGACAGAAATCACCTATCAGCCGCTGCCAAAGTTCCCGGCAATCACCCGTGACCTGAGTCTGGTTTGTGCGGACGAAGTTCCGGTTGGCGATTTGCAGGCTGCCATGAAGAAAGCCGTTGGCAACATTCTCGAACAAATTACACTGTTTGACGTTTACAAGGGCGAACAGATTGCTGCTGGTATGAAGAGCGTTTCGTTCTCCATCCGGATGCGTTCTCACGAAGGCACACTGACCGATGAACAGGCGGATGCAGCTATGAAACGGGTTCTGAAAACATTGAAAGAACACGGTGCAACTCTGCGTGCCTAATCGGGAATCTTGCATATGAACGAAAAGAAGAACCCCCTGCAAGACCGTTCCCTGTTGGTTGGTCTGCTGGCGTTGGTGGTTTCGCTGCTGAGCGGCATTCTGCTGTTCCTGCACGTTCCGGTTTTGGTGTGTGCAATTCTTGCCATCATCGGAACACTGGGCGGAATCGCAAGTCTCCTGCTCGGAAAGGGCGGAGCGTTGCCGGCAGCCGTTGCCATTGGAACAGGATTGATGTGCGTTTTGGCATTTGCAGTGGAAAACGCTGCGAAATAAATTGAAAATCGCAAACAAAAAACCCGCCTGTGAGAAAGCTCCCACAGATGGGTTTTTGTGTTGTTTGTTGATTCCATTAAAGGGCAACTGAACCAGATTCGCCGTTGATAACGTAGTACAGCATGCTGTCTTCCGGCTTTGCATAGAGTTGAATATCCTTTGCGTCCTTCTTCAGTCCGCCAGTCTGTTCCATCCATGCAGCAACTGCCAGAGCTTCCATTTCTGCTACGGTCAGTTCCTTGCCTGCAAACTGTAAGGTAAATACAACCTTTTTCCGGCTAGCAGTTTTCTTTGCCGGTGTTGCAGCAGCCTTTTCTGTTGTTGTCTGTTTTGGCATCTTGCAATTACTCCCTTCCTTGTTTGGAAAATCCTTTGTGTTTGATTACTTCTGATTCACAGCGTCCTTCAGCGTCTTGCTTGCCTTAAAGACAGGAGCCTTGGAAGCCGGAACGATCATCAATTCCTGGGTCTGCGGATTCTTGCAGAGCTTTTCGTTCCGCTGACGCACTTCAAAAGAACCGAACTTTGAGATCGCAACCTTTTCATCGTGAACCAATGCATCTGTGAGCACTTCAAAAACGGTGTTTACTGCCAGTTCTGCATCTTTCTTTGTGCAGTTCAATTTTTCCTGTACACCCTGAATCAATTCTGTTTTTGTCATACTGTAATTCCTCCATAATTCGTTATCTATACGCATTATAGCGGATTCCAAAGGATTTGTCAAGAACTCTTTGCAAAAATGACAAATGTACAGAAGTTTCGCTGTTTTTTTCCTCTTTTTTTATGGAAAAATACGCATAAATGAGCGTTTTACCGAACAATCAATTTGTTGCCGTCATAATCTACGGTCAACATGGTATTCGGTGCAAGGTCTTCTGCAATGATTTTTCGAGCCAACAATGTTTCGACTTTTTGCTGAATCCAACGCTTCAGCGGACGAGCACCATAGTTGACATCATAGCCGTTGGCAATGATATAATCCTTGGCTGCATCCGTTACGGTCAAAGACAACTGTTTGTCTTCCAGCCGCTTTCTCAAACTGTTCAGCATCAGGTCTACAATCTTATAGATTTCCGTCTTCATCAACGGTTTATAGAATACAATCTCATCCAGACGGTTCAGGAATTCCGGACGGAACGACTGCTTCAACAGCTGGTCAACCTTCTGGCGAGCCTCTTCAGAGATTTCGCCGTCTGCGTTGATGCCATCCAGAATATACGGAGAACCTAAGTTGGAAGTCAAGATAATAATCGTATTCTTGAAGTCCACCGTTCTGCCCTGCGAGTCGGTGATTCTACCATCATCGAGCACTTGCAGCAGGATGTTAAAGACATCCGGATGTGCTTTTTCGATTTCGTCCAGCAATACCACGGAATACGGTTTTCTTCTGACAGCCTCGGTCAGCTGACCGCCTTCTTCATAGCCAACGTATCCAGGAGGAGCTCCGATCAGACGGCTCACGCTGAATTTCTCCATGTATTCACTCATATCAATCCGGACGATGTTGTTTTCATCATCGAACAGAGCTTCTGCCAGAGCCTTTGCGAGTTCGGTCTTGCCGACACCCGTTGGTCCTAAGAACAGGAACGAGCCCAGCGGACGATTCGGGTCTTGAATGCCAGCACGAGAACGCAAGATGGCATCACTGACTTTTTCGACTGCTTCGTCCTGACCGATGACACGGCGGTGCAGAATGTCTTCCATGTGCAACAGTTTTTCCCGTTCGCCCTCCATCAGTCGAGCAACTGGAATCCCTGTCCAACGGCAGATGATTCTTGCAATTTCTTCTTCCGTGACCTTATCCCGCAGCAGATTGTCGCTCTGTTCCTTGGCAGCTTCCGCCTTTGCCTCTTCGGCTTCGAGTTCCTTTTTCAGGGACGGCAGCTTGCCGTATTTTAGTTCCGCAGCTTTGTTCAAGTCGTATTCCCGTTCTGCCTTTGCAATCTGGGCATTGACGCTTTCCAACTCTTCCCGCAGCTTCTGTACTTTCGAGATGTTTGCCTTTTCGTTTTCCCACTTTGCTTTCATTGCATGGAATTGTTCCCGCATTTGAGCCAGTTCCTGTTGCACTTCTTGCAGATGTGCCTGAGAAAGCTTGTCGTCTTCCTTTTTCAGAGCAGCTTCTTCGATTTCGTGCTGCATGATTTTCCGTTGGATTTCATCCATTTCGGTCGGCATCGAGTTCATCTCTGTCCGAATCAGTGCACACGCTTCATCAATCAAGTCAATTGCCTTATCCGGCAAGAATCGGTCGGTGATATACCGGTCGGAGAGCGTTGCGGCTGCAATCAAAGCTTGGTCTTGAATCTTCACGCCATGGAACACTTCATACCGTTCTTTCAGACCACGCAGAATCGAAATGGTATCTTCGACCGTCGGTTCATTGACCATGACTGGCTGGAACCGCCGTTCCAGTGCTGCATCCTTTTCAATATACTGCCGATATTCATTCAAGGTGGTTGCACCGATACAATGCAGTTCGCCTCTTGCCAGCATCGGCTTCAGGAGGTTGCCGGCATCCATTGCACCATCTGTTTTACCTGCTCCGACAATCGTATGCAATTCATCAATGAACAGAATGATTTTGCCTTCACTCTTCTTGATTTCGTTCAAAACGGCTTTCAACCGCTCTTCAAATTCACCACGATATTTTGCACCGGCAACCAATGCACCCAAATCCAAAGAGAACAGGATTCTGTCTTTCAGATTATCCGGAACATCGCCCCGTACAATTCGCAGTGCCAACCCTTCGGCAATCGCTGTTTTACCAACACCCGGTTCGCCAATCAGCACCGGATTGTTCTTGGTCTTTCTGGACAGGATTCGGATGACGTTTCGAATTTCACTATCTCTGCCAATGACTGGGTCTAGCTTGTTATTCCGAGCCAGCTGCACCAAATCCTGTCCGTATTTTTTCAGGACATCGTAGGTTTCTTCCGGATTCTGTCCGGTTACCTGCTGATTGCCCCGTACTGCCATCAAGGCTTTCATGAAGTCCGCCTTTTTCAAATTCCACTTCTGGAACAGTTTTTTCACATCTGCATTTGCATGGTCGAACAAGCTCAGCATCAAATGTTCCACGGATACATAGGCATCCCGCATTTTATCTGCCTGCTTTTCGGCATCGGTCAAAACCATGTCTACATCCTGTGCGATGTAAACAGAGTCTGCTTTTCTGCCACTGCCCGTTACGGACGGCAACTGATTGATTTGCTGTTCCAAATCCCGAACGGCAGTTTCCTTGGAAACACCGACCTTTTCAAACAGCTGCGGAATCAAGCCGTTCTCCTGCTCCAGCAATGCACACAGCAAGTGTACCTGCTGAATCATTTGATTCTGGTGAGAAATCGCCATATCATTTGCACTTTGAATGGCTTCCAACGATTTTTCTGTCAATTTCTGTGCATTCATGATTCATTCCTCCTTGTATCAAAACGGACGCCGATTTTTTGCAATCGGTCATCCAATCGAATTTCTTTCTTTTGGTTGTGTGGCTGTAATTTGCTTCTTCTAAGACAATCCGGTCTGCATTTGCAGGTAAGATTGCTCCAGAGCCGCTTGCAATGTTTCTGCTGGGACTTGCTGCTGCAAGCCTGCAAAATACTGTTTCAGCAATCGGTCAAAATTGCGGATATAAGAACTGATGGCATCGGCAACTGCTTCTTCCGTTTCCAAGTTATGCCGAAGCAACCGCCGTACCATTCCATTCTCCGTTAAAACGTACAACTCTGGAATGGTTCGATACGCTGGATAGGTTTGCAGTTCCAAATGCATCCAGAAGCGGAAAAACTGCTGCATACTGTGCAGCAAGGCTTGATTCTGCGTCCGGCAGGAAATCTTCAGCCAGCCGATGCTAGATTCTGTCGGGATTCGCAGCAGCTCCACACGATACCGCACGGTTGGTCGGTATTTATACTGCAAGGCACTGTGCAGCGAAATCATCGCATCGGAGGCTTGCAGCTGTACCCGAAAAATATTTTGCATCTGCTGTTCAATCATAGAAAAAACAGAAGCCATTTGTTTTTCCGGTGTTTTGCAGGAAAAATAATCCGCTAAAATCTGATTCATCATGGTGGAACGGTTCGTGCCCTTTTGAGCTGCCAACCGATCTACTTCCTGCACCACCGTGTCCGTCAGTACAATGCTGTATGTGTGCTTCTTCATTACTCTCACCCGCTTTCTGTAATTATTATTATAGCACATTTATGGAACTTGTCAAGAGATTTATATAAATTTCTTTGCAATTCTTGTTTTTCATGGTTTCCGATAGGGATTCTTTTCTTTTTTAATAAGATTAGAACATTTTATTGATAGAATGAATTCTTATGCTTTTGATTCTAAACCAAAAAACCACCACGACGTACATCGTGATGGAGTTTTGGTCTATATTCTATTTAAGGAGTTGGCTTGAAAAATGTTATTCTACATGCGGCAGGTTTGAAATGATCATCAGAACAAACCGCATCAAAGTGGTGCTGTCGCCATCACCCAGTAAACCATCTGCATTGACATCTGCATTCTTTGTTGCCTGTTCAGATAACGTAATTTGTCCTGCAAGATACTTGTTCATCATAATCACATCCATCAAATCGACCTTGCCATCCAAGTTGACATCGCCATAGTTGGTGTCTGTATCTGCATCGGTTGTTGTGGTAGTTGTTTCAGAAACGGTTGTAGCTTCTATTTCCGTGCTTTTAGTTTCTGTAACGGTCGCTGTGGTGGTTGTCGTGGTTGTCGTTGTCGTTGTTCCAGTCGTGGTAGTTGTGGTACTTCCTGCCTGATACAGACCGATGTCATCGAAATACCAAACGCCAGTGCCAGGATTGCCATTCTGTCCGGTATAAATCGAGAACTCTGAAACGCCCTGCAAAGTCGGGGTTTCAGCGGCAGTGCCCCACTGCTGCACATGGAAATCGGAGAACGGAATCTTGACTTCCTGCCAGCCCGTTTCTGCGGTTACTTTCTGAATGCTCTCCCAGTAAGCACCTGCTCCGTCTACAAATTGGAACGTGGTTTCCCGATTGCTGCCGTCTGACAGAATCCAGAAGCGAACCCCGTCAAAGCCTGTCCAATTTGCATTGCTCAGCTTTTTGGTTGCTCCGCAGTAACCTGCTCCGCCGTCTGCAACAGAATAATCATATTTCATCGCATAGCTGCCGTTCTTGGTATGTTCGGCATCCAAAGAAATCTTTAAAGTATCACCATTCACATTTGTTGTATAAGCAGCTGCAAGGGCTGTATCTTCTCCATAGGATTCAAAGTCATCAATCACGCTGCGTTTCTGTGCTTCTTCTGCAGCACTGTAAACCCGAATTTTTACTTTTGGCTGGTTGCCCTCTGAGGTCAGCAACTGAATCGTATGTTCTCCCGTTGCAACATCAGAAAAGACAGAAGCAGAAACGGTAATGGTATCTTCTGTTTGTTTGTAATCTGTCCCAGCAGTCAAGGTGGTATCATCCAGCTGCAAACCAGTCACTGTTCCGCTCTGCATCTCATAAGAAAGCAGAACATCTATCGGGTTATCCTTGTCCACAACCGTATTCTTTGTGTAAAGGCTGTTCATCGGGGTTTTGTCTTCCATGCGAGCAGCATGCTGCTGGAAGTAGGTCAGAATCGGGTCACCATCCATGACCGTGAATTCACTCAGCTTGCGGTCATTGAATTCCCAGAACAAACCGCCTGCTGCATCGTATTCTTCAATCGTATCGAAAACCGCTTTCCAATAGTCTTCATATTCTGCCTCCGGCAGAGAACTATGCACATTAAATTCTGTGACTACAAACGGCTTTCCTACTTCCTGATGGGCATCTTCAATCCACTGCACCATGGTGTTTTTGGTGTCTTCCGGTGTCATGTTTGCCCAATGTTCATCCGGATATGGATGAGCCGAACAAAAGTCAATATACGGGGACTGCTGGATATAGACGAATGGATTTCCTTCATCTCCGCCAAATCCATACTGGATGCCGTGTCCTTCCAGCCCTGCATAAACCATGTGGTTCGGGTCAACTTCCTTGATATACGCACCCATTTCATCGACCCAAGCCCGCAGTGTCAAACCTGTGCTATCCTCGCCTGCATCCTGATACCGTGGCTCATTCATCAAATCCCACGCAAAGACGGTCGGGTCATCTTTATACTGCACGCCTGTAAAATAGTTGGTGCGTTCTGCAAAATGCTTTGCATAATCCTTGTACCACTGCTTGCAAGTTTCATTGGTAAAGTATGCCGCACGGCTCTCATGGTTGCCGCCGCTGCCAGCACCTGCCCAACTCAGTTTCTTGTCAATTCCGCCATAAGCTTCCCAGTAGTTTTCCAGCGTGATAATCACACGGATGCCGTGCTGCTGAGCAGAATACATGATATAATCGAACAGCATAAATTCTGCTTCGTTGTATTCGCCCGGTGCGAGTTCAAAGCCATGCCATGTTTCATTGGAAAAGCCCCATGTTCGCAAAACCCGAACGCCGTTATCTGCCATCTGCTGCATTCTGGCATCAATGGCTTCCTTGTTCATAAACTTTGTTTCGATTGCCTCGGTCGAATCGTTGCTCGAACCATCGCCCAGTGTAAACATATCATAAGAATTACAGCCGGCAAAATAGAACGGTTCTCCATCACACATGAAATGTGTTCCATCGACATAGACAAAGCCCTCTGGAACGGTGGATGCTGTTGCTGCATCGGCCGTCAGCGGCTGTGCCAGAACAGAACCCATTCCGCATACACCCAGTACGACACTGGTGCAAAGTGCTGCAAATTTCTGCAAACCCTTCATATCAAAAATACCTCCCCGTTTTCACGCTTATGCTGGCAGATCTGGAATCATCATCAGAACGAACTGCATCAAAGTGGTGCTGTCGCTATCACCCAGAGAACCATCTGTGTTGACATCCGCATTCTTCACTGCCTGTTCAGATAGTGTAATTTGTCCTGCAAGATACTTGTTCATCATAATTACATCCATCAAATCGACCTTGCCATCCAAGTTGACATCGCCATAATTGATGTCTGTATCTGCATCCGTTGTCGTGGTGGTTGTTTCGGAAACCGTTGTGGTTTCAGAAGCAGTTGTAGCTTCTGTTTCCGTGCTTGTGGTTTCTGTGGTTGTTGTGGTGGTTGTCGTTTCGGTTGGTTCAGTCGTGGTTTCTGTGGTTGTAATCGTGCTTCCGGTAACGGTAATGGTCAGTACCAAATCCGGACAAGTTGCAAAGCCCACATGATAGGTGTGAACGCCCTCGGACAAGGTTTCCAGATAGGATTGATTGAACCGGAACTGGCTGCCGTTGATGGCAAAATCTACGCCCTGCTGCAATGCTTCGCCCTCTTCTGAAATGCCAGTCACTGCATGCCCATTGGTAATGATGGTGAAAATCACATCTGCCGGAGCTTGCTTCGAGAAGGTTGCACTGCTTTCTACAACTTCTGCATCCGGAACAGTTGCACCATCCTGATACAAACCGATGTCATCAAAATACCAAACGCCAGTACCCGGATTGCCATTCTGTCCGGTATAAATGGAATATTCAGAAACACCATTCAATGTCGGTGTTTCAGCGGCAGTACCCCACTGCTGCAAACGGAAATCGGAGAACGGAATCTTGACTTCCTGCCAGCCTGTTTCCGCAGTCACATGCTGAATGCTCTCCCAGTAAGCACCTGCTCCATCAATGAACTGGATGGTGGTGTCCCGATTGCTGCCATCGGACAAAATCCAGAAGTGAATGCCGTCAAAGCCTGTCCAATCTGCACCGTTCAGCTTCTTGGTCGTTCCGCAGTAACCTGCTCCGCCGTCTGCAACGGAATATTCGTATTTCATTGCATAGCTGCCATTCTTGGCATGTTCGGCATCCAAAGAAACCGTCAGAGAATCCCCACCGCTGTTCCGGTGGTAAGCAGCTGCCAATTCTGCATCATCTGCATAGGATTCAAAATTGTCAATCACACTTTTTGCCTGCGTTTCTGCATTGGAGTCAATCACGCTCAATAAAACAGTTGGCTGATTGCCGTCGGTGGTCAAAATGGTAATCTTATAGTTGCCCAGTTCCAGCCCTTCCAGAACCTTTGCAGAAATCGTAATCACATTGTCTTCCACCGTATAATCTGTGCCCTCGGTCAACATCTTGTCACCAAACTGTACACCAGAAACGCTGCCCAGTTCCATCGTTGTCCGCAGCTGGATGTCTGCCGGCTTTACAATATCAAAATTTGCTTTCTTTGGGGAAACGCTGTTCTGTGTATTCTTGGCATCCATCCGCTGTGCGTGTGCCATGATGGCATCGCAAGCATCCTGTGTCGGGTTGCCCTTTGCATCGCCCTTATAATAAACAGTATAGCCGTCATAATCCTGATACAGTGTTCCATCTCCGGTCAGAGATGCCAGCATCCAGTAATTTGTTCCGGCATATTCAACGCCCTCATAGGTGTTACCCTCGAAGATGTCGAACCATTCATTGTAAACGTCTGCTCGTTCACTCTTGTCTTTCCAGCCAAATTCTTCTACGATAACAGGTTTATTCATTGCTGCTGCATCTTCGCCGTGCTTCTTGAACCAGAAGTTTCCCTGTTCCTTGGTCAAGCCCCATTGATCGCAGTAAACATGAATCGTTCCGTAGTCGATATTCGGCAAATTTGTCAGGCTCAGCCAGTCCATACCGGAACTGCCATGGTAAACATACTTGTGGTCGCCCTCCGGAAAATCATTGTAACCGTAGTTGTAAAATCCTTCATCGCCGACTGCCAACATATGATTGGAGTCAATGGACTTTACATAGTCACTCATTTCAGATGCCCAATTTTCTACAACATGATTTTCACATCCGGCATCCGATTCACAACGTGGTTCGTTTGCCAGTTCCCAGGAGAAGATGGTCGGGTCATCTTTATACTTGACTCCGGTATACACATTCTCATGATTCAGTAATGTTTTAATGTAATCCTTATACCAACTCTTGATGGTTTCGTTGGTATAGAAATCATCGTGTCCTGTGACGTTTTCACCGGCAAGCTGTGCCCACTTTACATACTGACTCATACCGCCGAATGCTTCCCAGTTGTTGGTGAACGTAATCAGCAGCCGGACACCTTCCTGCTCTGCCTTATAGATAGCGTAGTCCAACTTCTGTAAACCGTCTTTTCCCTCATTGACCACTGGTCTTCCAAGGTCAGCATCAAAGTACTGGTAGTAAACGCCTTCCTTTTCCCCAGAACCGTCTACGCTGTCCGTGAAAACGGTGTATCCATCTTTGTTCACCTTGTCGGTCTTGACACCGGCATCCAGATTGCCCCAAGTACGAATGACTTTCAAGCCCATTGCTGCGGCATCTTCCATAACCTGATCGACTTCATATTGTGGCTTGAAGTTCAGGTAATAGTTGTTCGTTCCGGCATAATAGAAGGTAGAACCATCTAACAAAAACTGTGTGCCGTCGGTCTGTACAAAGCCTGTTCGGTCGGCAGCCTGTACCTTGCTGGGCTGGAAGCCAGCTGCTGCAAATCCGCTGAGTACCAGCGATAACCCTGTTGCGAGTGCGATCCATTTTTTCATGAGAAACCATTCCTTTCTGTACTGGTGTTTCGTGTTTACTTAATCTGTGCTTTTATTTTAGCTTATTTTTCCGTAAATGTCAACTATTTTTTAGCTAAAATCATGCTTTTCTCTTTTCTGAACAAATTTCACATGGCTGTTTTGCACATATTCAACAATTATCAGCCACATTTTTTGTGATTCGTTGCAAATGTCGATTCTTTTTTAGCTAATTTTTTTGATTTTCACAACTAATTTCCTCGCTATTCGCCTGTGGAATTGTAAAATTTCTAAAATTGCAGGCGGCTGCCCTTGACAAATCGGACAGGTTTGATATAATTTAGTTAAAATTAAATTTAAAAAGATGCGGATGCAGGGGTAATTTCTCCGCTTGCATTCCAAAAGGATGTGACTTACTTGGCAAAAGCCGTTCGGATGTCCGATATCGCAGAACAACTACAAATCAGTACTGTAACCGTTTCCAAAGCACTGGCGGGAAAAGATGGCGTCAGCGAAGAATTGCGGAAAAAAATACAGAAACTTGCGGTAGAAATGGGCTATCAGTTTCAAAAAAATAAGCAGGAACAAACGCCCTGCTATACCATCGGTATCATTACCTCCTACCGCTATATTGAAAAAGGACAGTCTTTTTACTGGGCAATGTATGAGCGTGTACTGTTTCATCTTTCACAGGGCAATCACATCGGCATTTTGGAAGTCATTTCAGAATCCGCTGAACAAACCTGTACAATGCCCCGTTTGATTGCAGAAAATCGGATTCAAGGCTGCATCGTCATAGGAAAATTTTCACTCTCCTACTATAAGATGCTGGAACAAGCTTCTGTTCCATGCTTAGTTTTAGATGCGTTTCAAGCAGAATTGCAGCAGGATTCCGTCATTTCAGACGGCTATTATGGCATGTATCTCATGACCAAACATCTCCTGCAAGCTGGCCACAGAGAAATTGCCTTTGTCGGCTCTATCGAAGAAACCAGCAGCATTTTAGACCGCTACTATGGCTACTGCCGTGCCATGCGGGAAGCTGGCATTCTCGTGACAGAAAAACAAGTGCTGCCTGACCGAGATGCTGAGGGAAAAATTGCAATCTCTCTCGAAAAACTCTCTAAAATGCCAACTGCATTTGCCTGCAACTGCGATTCGACTGCTTACATCTTGATCAGTCTCCTGCAAAAGGCTGGCTTTTCCATTCCAAATGATATTTCTGTTGTTGGATTTGATGATTTTATTTTTGCGGAATTGTCAAATCCGCCAATCACTACATATGCAGTTGATATAAATTTAATGTCAAAAAAAGGTGTGCGGCAGCTATTAGCTCGCATTAAAAACCCTGCAATACCCATCCGGCATATTGTTGTCAGCGGAACGATGATTCATCGAAAGAGCGTCCGGAATCTGCCACTCGCAGAGCCTGCATCACTTACATCAAAAGAAGGGAATCCAGCATGATTTTATTATCTGCACAAAATCTTTCAAAAACTTATCTGGAACGAACCGTCTTGAATGACGTTTCGTTTTTTCTCAACGAAGGCGACCGAGTCGGCATTGTCGGCATCAACGGGACGGGAAAATCTACCTTGCTGCGGATTCTTGCCGGTGTGGAAGAATCGGACAGCGGAACGGTCATCCGCACCAAAGGCATCCGGATTTCTTACCTGCCGCAAATTCCAGATTTTGCAGAACATGGCAGCATCTTAGAACAAGTCATGGCACATTTGCCAGCAGACTTGAAATCGGCAAAAGAATTTGAAGCCAAATCAATTTTGCAGCAGCTTGGCATCTCCAACGTGGACAGCGACATCAGTACACTTTCTGGCGGAGAACGGCGAAGAGCTGGCATTGCGGCGGCATGGATTCAGCCCAGTGATGTTCTGCTGCTGGACGAACCAACCAACCACATTGACTATGAAACCGTACAATTCTTGGAAGACCAGCTGAAAAAATATCGGGGTGCGATTGTCATGGTGACACATGACCGTTATTTTTTGAATCGCATCACAAATCAAATTGTGGAAGTTGACCGTGGAAAGTTATTCGTTTCCCGTGGAAATTATTCCGAATATTTAGAGCAGAAAGCCCAGCGAGAAGCGGATGCGGAAGCACGAGAACGGAAAAACCGCACCCTTTACCGCCAGGAACTGGAATGGATGCGACGAGGCGTTCGGGCAAGAGGGACAAAGTCCAAAGACCGCATGGAGCGGTTCTATGCCTTGGAAAATCGGGAAAAACCTGTGGAAACAGAATCCTTACAGCTGCAATCGGTTTCTTCCCGATTGGGAAAGAAAACCATCGAACTGGAACACCTCACAAAATCCATTCAGGGGAATGTGCTCTTACAGGACTTCTCCTATCAGCTGCCCCGTGCGGCTCGAATCGGTATCATTGGGCGAAATGGTGCTGGAAAATCCACACTGCTGAAACTGCTTGCTGGCATTCTGCAACCGGACAGCGGTACAATTACATGGGGCGACACCGTACAAATCGGCTATTTCGCACAGGAATGCGAAACGATGAATCCCACGCAAAAAGTCATTGACTACATTCGGGAAACTGCTGAACGCATTCAGACACCAGAGGGAACGGTTACGGCTGCAACCATGTTGGAACGGTTTTTGTTTACGCCGGAATTGCAGTGGAATCGCATTGAAAAATTATCCGGCGGAGAACGGAAACGGCTCTATCTGCTGAAAATTTTAATGACTGCCCCGAATATTCTATTGCTGGACGAACCAACCAACGATTTGGATATTGTCACCCTAACCATCTTGGAGGACTATCTGAAAAGTTTTTCCGGTGCAGTGATTGCTATTTCTCATGACCGCTATTTCTTAGATAAGATGGCTTCGGAAATCTGGGAGTTGCCGGGGGATGGCAACGTCCGCCGTTATAACGGTAATTACAGCGACTATGCCGCAAATGCCTTACCGACTGCTCCGGCAGAGTCTGAGAAAAAATCAACCGAAAAGAAAGAAAAAACCTTTGTCGGAAAAAAGAAGCTGAAATTCTCCTACAAAGAACAACGAGAATACGAAACGATTGAATCTGTGATTGCAGACTTGGAAAAACAAATTCAGGAAACTGAAACGAAAATTGCAGCTGCAGTTTCTGATTACGTCTTATTGCAGGAGCTATCCGACCAGAAAGATGCACTGGAAGAACAGCTTGCAGAAAAAATGGATCGCTGGGTCTATCTCAGCGACTTGGCAGAACGAATTGAAAAGGGAGAAACTGTATAATTATATTATAAATAAAGGAGGCATCTCCATGAAAATGACATCCGCACAGGCAGCAAAACTGCTGCGGCAATGGAATGAATCACTGAAAGCCCTGCAAAGACGAGAAGAAAATACAAAAACCTTTCTCGCTTCTCTGGGGGAGGATCTCGAATCCGTTCGACCGGAATATGATTATGCTGCGATGCAGGCGGAACAGGCTGCCATTGAAGCCAACATCCGCAAGCTGAAACATACGTTGAATGTATTCAACACGACCACAATCATTCCGGAATTTGAGATGACCATTGACCAGATGTTGATTTATCTGCCACAGCTGACCAATCGGCTGGAAAAGCTGTCCCGCATGAAAGAACTACTGCCCAAACAGCGAGAAAATGCATTGTATAGTCGAAATTCCGCCATCATTGATTATCGGTATGCCAATTATGATATCCAAACCGTCGAGAAAGATTATGAAGTCCTTGCGGAAACGCTTGCAAAGGCACAAACTGCTTTGGACTATATCAATAACACGGTGTTGCTGGAGGTTGACTTGCCGGAATAATCCCGTTCTTCCGTCTGTCTGAATCCTGCCCTTTGAATTTTTTTGTTCTACGTTTGCGTTTTCCGTTATCCGTTCATAGAATGGGCTGCCCCGATTGGTTTTTGTTTAGGGAAGATGCGAGGGCAACCATTCGGAAAACTCATGATTTTTTGCAGGTTCAGACAGAGAAAACTTTTGGCAGTAGAAGTTCGGTTTTAAGCTGCTCCCATTTTGTAAACTTTCTAAAAACGAAACCGCCCGATTGCGATACAATTTTTGCAATTAGGGCGGTTGATTCTTTTTGAAGAGAAATAAAAAAAGTCTTATCAGAATCTGATAAGACTTTTTCCTTGGCAGGGGCACCAAGAATCGAACTCGGGACACGCGGTTTTGGAGACCGCTGCTCTACCTGCTGAGCTATACCCCTATATGGTGGGCCTTCACGGGCTCGAACCGTGGACCGACCGGTTATGAGCCGGCTGCTCTAACCAACTGAGCTAAAGGCCCATAAT